>JAEEGK010005737.1_pt1 | contig 30002 bp, 17 predicted proteins | sample 8958771 | NCBI WGS metagenome assembly JAEEGK01 (sample SAMN16246547, study PRJNA631951) | gut metagenome | biome: gut microbiome; feature: rumen; material: SC-attached | host: Bos | place: Iran: Karaj | collected 2018-10 | reverse complement strand
TAATTCAGAAAATAAATTATTTAATAATGAAATAAAAAGTAATAATAATATTCAAATTAATTCAGATAATAAATTATATAATAATGAAATACAAAATAGTGATAATTTAGAAATTAATTCAGAAAATGAAATATTAAATAAAGAAATACAAAGTAATAATAATTTCGAAAGAAAATCAAATACTATTCTCGAAAATAATAATAAATTCAATAATTCAAATAATATTACAAATCAATTACAAAAAAATTTACAATTACAAAATAATGAAGGAATTTATGTCGAAAATAACATACCAGAAAAAAAAGAAAAAGAAACAGATAATAATAATGTAAATAAAATCCCAAAAAAAAATCTTGAAATTAATGAGGAAAAATCAGAAAATAATAATCAAAATGAAAATAATGAAGAAGAGGAAGAGGATCAAGGTCAATTTGGATTAAATAATATAGATTTTTCAGAAGGGCAAAATATTTTTATTCATGGAAATAATAATAATTATGATATAGATGATAGAAATGTAAATGTAGATAAATTATTGATTAATGTTGATGTTAGAGTTTCATCTTTGGATTTAGAAAATAGAAATTCAATGATAAATTTAAATGAAAAAAAATCAATTAATAAAAATGAAAATTTGAATAATAATAAAATAACAAATATTTCTATTAGTGAAAAAGTATATAATAATGAAAAAATAAAAAATGATGTTAATGATAATTCTAAAAATGAAAATAATGAAAATGAAAATAAAATTAATAATAACAAAAATTTAAATATAGAAATAAAAAAAGAAAATAATATTCAATTTAATAATAACCAAATTCAAAATAATAATAATATAGATGGTTTTGAAATTTTAAATAACAATTTAGAAATAAATAATAAGTCACCAAATAAAAAAGATTCTTCAGTTCAATCAAATGTTAATAATTTCAAAATTCAAATACCAAAATTGAAAATTCAACAAAATAATCAAAATTTAAATAATAATAAGTTTGATAATGATGCTTTAATTGTTAGTTCTACTAAAAATTTTTTCACTAATAAAAAACATGAAACTTCTAGAGAAAAAAAAAAAATAAATTTAATGATTGATTATGATATAGATGAACAATTTAATAATTCTTATAATTATAATAATGATAATGAAATAGGTGTAACTTTAAAAGAATTAATAGGATCCGATGAGGAAAAAGAAAAAGAAAAAAAAAATGAAAATAATATTAAAGATATTAATTTTACTCTTATAAAAGAGGAAGATTCAAAAAAAGTTATGAATATAGAAAATGTTAAAAATACTAATTTAATTAGGACTCAAACACAAAATTTAGATATAAAAAATATAAACACATATACAAATAATTTTAATACATTAGATAAAACAATGTTTAATGATAGAATCTTAATTAATAATGATAATAAAAATGAAATTAAAACAAATATTAATAATAATAATACCAATTACATTAAAAATGATAATAATATCATTAATAATACTAATATTAATGAAAATAAAAATATTGAAAATAATAATAAACTTATTAATAATATCAACAATTCTAAACCTAATAATAATGATATTCGTAATCAGAATAATAAAAATAATAATATCTTTGATAATAATTCAAATAATAATATAATCAATAATGAAATTAATAATTTTGAAATTATTTCAATTAATAATATAAATAATAATAAAAAAATAAGTCACCTTAATTCGAATATTATCGACAATAAAAAAAATGAATTTAATATTATTTCCTCTTTTTCTAAAACAATGACATTTAAAAATAGTATTAATAATCAAAGAATGGGTGATTTATTTAAACTAAAAAATGATGATATTTCAAATGAAAAACAATTACAAAAAAAAATAAGTAAACAAAACTATGATTTATATGGAGTAGTAGGAGATAGTAGAATATTTAATCTATTTCCAGAAGGATATAAACCAAAAAATGATGAAGTATTTTCTGATATAATATATTATTTTGAAGATGGAAAAAAAGAAGAAAAATGTATATTAATAATGACACCAAAAATATTATTTTTAGTAGACATAGACAATTACAGTATAAAAAATAATTCTTATAAAACAGAAAATATTGAAACTTTATTAATCCCAAAAAAAAATATTTCAATAATAGCATTTATATTTAAACAAAAACACGGAGATACATTAATATTAGCAACAGTAAGAAGATTAGGACTATTATATTATATAAAAGAATATATTAGACCAAATGTAAAAATAACATATAAATATCCAAAAGAAGATGATAAAATTATAATAAGTTTAAATAATAAAATAGTATCTTTAAAATTACCTGATAAAACAATGTTAAGTTTTGATGGTGCAATTAAAGTTGGTTATTTATTTAGAAAAGAAAGATCAGCATTTTTTAAAAGATATTATGAAAAAGTTGCAATTTTAACTTCAATTGGTTTATTAATATTTGAAGATAGTTTGATATTACCAAAAATTATAATTCCTATTATTGGAAGTACTATTCAAGATAATATTGGAAGTAAAAAACCATATGCCTTTACTATTACTACTTGGAATAATATAAAATATTATTTTTCTGCTAATTCTGAAGTTGAAAAATCACAATGGTTTAAAGCTTTTAAAAATATTCAAAAAGATTATGATTTTAAAATGAAGGGTATTGATACTAAAAGTGTTGTTGAAAAAGAATATGAAGAAGATTTTGGATGGGGGTAAATTTTTTATTATTTTTATATATTATTTTTTTGAATATTATAAAAGTTTTTAAATTTTTATTTATTATTAGAAAATTTTAATTATATAAAATAGTAATTTTTAATTATTTAGTATAATTTTTAATTTTAGTCATTACTTGATTGAGATGATGAAGATTTGTTTAATAATATTTCTTGATTTGATTTTGGGTTTTGATTAAATAATTTATTTAGGTTATTTTGAAAATTAATATTTTTTTGTTTAATTTGTTCATTCTTATTTATTTGGATTTGTTTAATTTCAAGTAATTTTTTTTCTAAATTTGATAATAGTTTAATATTGTTGGATTGGTTTTGTTCTATTTTGTAATAATTGTAAAATAAATAATTGAATTTTTTTTCATAAATTTCTATTTTTTGATTTATTATTTTATCAATTTCAAAATTCAAATTGGATATATTTTCAATTTTCTTTTCATTTTTTTTTTCTTTTTTTTCTTCATTTTCTATATATTCATTATTATTATAAAACAGTTTGTCAATTTTATTTTTATTTTCATTAATATTCTCATTATCATTTTCATTATCATTTTGGATTTTATTTTCTATTTTCATTTCATATAATAAAATATCAAATTTGTGATTTTGATTATAAAATAATAAAAGTATATTATTATTATAATTATTAATTTCAAATATATTATATAATTTATCTTCATTTATTTTTATTTTATAAATTTGATTAATTAAATTACTATTCTCATCAACAATTAAAAAAAGAAAATGTTTATCTAAAAAATAAATATAATTATGATTTGGAAAATATTGATATTTAATTTCAAAATTCTCAGCTATTAAGTTTATCTCTTGTAATTTTTGAGCTTTAAAAATATTTGAATCAAAACATAATTCATAAACTCCAATCGAACAGAAAATATTATTTGTTTTATTAGTAATTTCAGTATATAAAAATAGATTTTTTGTTATTTTATTTTGAATTATTGAAAATGGTTTTTTTAATAAATTAATTTCAGGATAATTGTCATATACTATTTTTTTTACTTTAAATTCTTGTTTATTTATATTTTTATATAAAATATAAGAAATATTATTATTTTCACAAAATAGATAATAATCTGATTTTGATGTATAAAATCTATTTAATTGCAATTTATTTTTATAATGATTTTCTAAATTATAATTTTGGATTTCAACTTTATAATCATCATTATAATTAATATTATATATAATAAATGAATTAATTGGTTTAATTATTGTAACAAATTCTAAAATTTTTTTATCATAATATATATTATGACCTAAATAAAATATATTATTTTTTTTATTTAAATCATTTTTTTTATTATTTTGAAATATTTTTTTATATTTTATATAACCTTCATCATTTTTATATATATTTAATATATAAGCTTCATTAACAATAACAAAAAATAAAAAACCATTTTTTTCATCTATCGATTCATAAATTATATTTACAAAATTTTTATTTTCAAATTTTTTTTTTGATATAGTCTTATTATTCAGTTGAGGAAAAGGAATTTTAATCATTTTATTTGTATTAAATGTATTATCAAAAATATATAAATTAATATAATTTATATTCACATAATTTTCAAAATTATTAGTTTGTGTAAAAGCACAAAAAGTATATTCTTTAAAATTTTTAAAACATGTAAAATTAGATTCATTTTCAAATTGATTAGTGAAATCTAATTTAATTTCTGAAGTAGGATTATCAAAATAATTTATATTAAATATCTTTTTCTTAGATAATCTATTCCCTTCAATTAATTCAATGGTATATTGATTATCTTGATTATCTTCTTTTTCCATATTAAATTAAATAAATTTATATAAATTTTTTATTTAAAAATAAAATATTATTTAAAATTGAATTGAATTTCAAAATATAAGATATTTCAAATAAAAATATTTAAATTTAATTATTAATTAATAACTTTTAAAAAATTTGATTATGATATTTTAAAAATGAAGATTATTTCAATTTTTTTAAATATTACAATATTATTATTTTAAAAATTTTTATCCATTATTTTATAATTTAAAAAATTATATTACTCTAACATATAAATAAATAAAGTTTATTAAATTGAATAATAAATATTTAAATATTTTCAAAATAAAAATATAAAAAATATTTTCTTTTATTTAATTGAATTAAGTTTTATTTAAATAGTATTTTTGTTTTATTTATTTTTTTCAATTAAATCAATAAAAAAACATGATAAAAAAATAAAAAATATAATTTATTTCTATAATAAATAAATATTAACAACTCACTCATAAAAATAACAAAAAAACTCAAAAATAACGATTTTAAAAAAAAAAAATTTTAAAAAAAAACAAAGTTTTTAATAAAATAAAAGAAAAATTACCTTTATTAAAATCATCCAGGACCATATCTTTATAATTTTATAGCATTTCTCCAGGTCCTCTATTATCTTTATTAATAAAGTTGATCATCCATTTTAGGATAAGCATACTCATCATAAGGCTGTTCCATATAATCAGGTTGTTCAATATAATAATTTTGTTCTATAACTTCAAATTGTTGTTGATAAGGTTTTTGATTATCAAATTGACCAAAATCAAAATATTCTTTTTTTTTCTCTTCTGGTAACTCATCAAAATATTCTTCAACATTATGTAAAAATTCACTCCAACCAATTTCTTCATTAACTAAACTATAAAATTCATTAACAACATATTCAGGTATATCTTTCAAATCATAAAAATCTTCAAATTTACCTTGGATAACTTCTTCAGGAATATTTTTTGGGAAATCGAATATTTCTTCATTATTATCATAATGAACATATTCTGGGAATTCTTCAGTAACGAAAGAATCTAAAACATCTTCATCAAATGGGTCATTCATTATTTCCTCAGGAGCAGGATTTGGTTCAAATGGACCAGGAGGACCAAATGGACCATGAGGACCATGACCATGAGGTCCATGACCATGAGGACCGGGACCATGAGGTCCTGGACCATGGGAACCTGGAACACCTTGTGGACCATGAGGACCATGACCATGAGAACCGTGAGGACCATTTCCAGGAGATCCTCTATTCATTCCATGCATTCCATGGAATTTAGTTTTTAAGGAAAGTGTTAGGGTGATAAGGAAAAAAATTATGTATGATTTCATTTTGTTTTTTATTTTTATTTGTTTTTTTTTTTGTCGTTTTTATATTCTCAGATTTATATTTTTATATTTTTTTTAAAGGTTATTTTGGTTTTTTATTAATTTGTAAATTAAGATTTTTTTTTTGAGGATATAATAAATTTTGATGATTTTATATTTATTGATTTTTTTTTTTTTTTTGAAGTTTAGGATATTTTTATTTTATTATTTTTAATTAATGTTTTTATTAGCATATATTTTTGGTTCTTATGTTCCTTCCTATTTTCTAAATTTTTATTTTTAACATTGTGAAAGAATTCTTTTGTTATATTTTTTTAAGAATTATTTAAATTAGTTAAACAAATTCCTTAATTAAGTTTAATAAACTTTGCTCTTGGCTATAAAAAATGAGATTATTTATACTATTAAAATTTATTCAGATTTTACAAAATTATTCCTTAATTAGGTATATATTTTATATATTTTTAAAATTAAATAAAATTAAAATAAAAATTTTAAATAATAAAAATGTTTTTATTTTTTTATATGTTTGAAAAGAAAAAAAGTATCATATTAACTCATATTTATTATTATTTTATATAACATTTATTTAAAATAATTATTTAATTTTATTTATTAGGATTTATATTGTAGATTCCTATTATCCTAAAAATAGATAAAGAATATAAAAAATTTTAATATTATAACTATTTTAAAATTTTTTTAAGATAGTAAATATCATATTTATATTTTAATTATATTTCCTGAAACTCTTTTTTTATATCTTGAATATTTTCACTAGATTTCAACCAATAATTATCATTATTTTGAATAAAATTTAAAAATTCATCACTTTTTGTAATTAAATCATTTTGCTCTCTAATTTTTTTAATATTTTCTTTAATATTATCAATAAGAGAAAAATTGAAAAAATTTTTTAAAGTTTTTAATTGTTGAAAGCACATATCTTGTTTAATAGCAGCAAAATTAGAAAATTTTAATATAAATTCATTTATTTTTATGATATTATACGTATTTTGATTAAAAATCTCAAAAGACTTTATAATATTACTAACTTTTTTATTCAAATCCTCAATTATTTTATTAAGTTTATTGATTATATCACTTTTCAAATTTTTTAAATCTTTTAAAAAATTTTTATATTCATTCAATATTTTTTGGTAATTTTCACTCATTTCTTCATTCATAAATAATTTAGATAAACTTTCTATTTGATAATTATTATTATTTTCCATTTCACATTCTGGACAAATATTAATATTAAGTTTTTCACAATATCCAATATAAGAATAGAAATGTTTATCACAAGTTGAATCAAATTGTTCAATATTTGAAAAATGTTTATGTTTTTCTTCTTTATTATGTTTTCTTTTACATGAAACACAAAAAAAATTTTTACAATCATAACAATAATAATATTTATCTTTTTCTCTTCTTGTTTCTTTTTTACATTTCCAACATTTAGCTGAATCTAAAGCATATAAATAACTATCAAATGAATTAAAATTATTTTTCCATTTTTGATTACAATAAGAACAAAAACTGAAAATTTCAAAATTGTGATTTTCTATATCTAAATAATTTAATAAAATTTTTGAGCAATGTTTACATCTATATATTTTTGGAGTACTTTTATTGTTATTTTCAATATCATTTTCCATAATTAAATCTTCATCTTCTGATAATTCGTTATTTACTAGGTTATTCGCATTTTGCATTTAAATGTAAATTAATTTAAAGAAAGTATAAATATAAAAAAATTTTATTAATTTTTTAACTTTTATAAAATATTATGGATGAAATAAATGAAAAAAATTATAATGATGAAAAAGGAAATCAAAGTAATGATATAGAAGAAAAAATAAAAAAACAAAATGAAATAATATTAAAAATGAAAGAAGAATCTTTTAAAAAAGAAAAAGAAATTAATTCAAAAATTTCAGATTATAAACAAGAAATATCTGATTTAAAAACAGAATTAGAATTATTAAATAATACAATAAGTAATTTAACAGAAGAAAAAGAATTTAATAACAATAAAATATCTCAATTATTAAAAGAAAATAATCAATTAAAAAAAAATGGAAATTTAGGTATAAATGATAATTCAAAAAAATATGAAGAAATAATAAAGAAATTAAAGAAAAACATTTCTAATTTAGAATTAGAAAAAAAAGATTTGGAAGAAGTAATAATTAAACAAGAAACAGAAGTTACTCAATTAAATAATCAATCTGATGAAATTAGTAAAAAATTAAATGAAAAAAATAAAATAATAGAAGAAAGTGTAGAATATACAGCAAAATTAACAAGTGACATTTATTCTTATAAAAAAGAAATTATGAAATTAAAACAAAATAATAATAGAAGTGAAAATAATATTACCGAAGTTTATGCTCTACAAAATCAAATTAAAAATTTAAAAAAAGAAATTGAAAATAAAGATAATAAAATAAATTTATTATCAATGAATAATAAAATATTACAAGGAAAAATTAGTAAATTATCAACAAATACAAATTTTAGTAATTTTAGTACTCCAATAAATTCATATAATATTAATTCTAAAAAAATAAATGAAAGTAATAATAATAATAATAATAAAAAATTATATGTAAAACAATTAGAAAATAAAAGTCAGAATATGTTAATAAATAATAATAAGAATATAAAAAATTCTTTAATGAATTTAGTTGAGGAAAATTTAGATAATAAAAAAAAAATTTATATAATAGCAAAATCATCATCAAAACCAAAAACACCAACAAAGATTAAAAGAGATAAAAATTCTAATTTTAATATAAATGATAATATTAATTATCCTTTAAACAGTGAAACAAATGATAAATATGAAGAAATAAAAAGAAAATATGAAAAATTAACAAATATAAATAATAATATTGATAATGTTAATTTTAATAATGAAAGTGCAATAAATATAAAAGAAGATGAACAAAATTATAAAGAACAAACTTTAAATAGAATAGTAGAAAATTTACAATCTATTAATGATAATACAAATTTAAAAAATATTAAAGATAATAATAATATAATAAATGAATCTTTAGAAGCAGAATTTCCTGTAATTGAATCTTATTGTATTTTGGAAAATGAATTAAATAATAAATAAAAAAAATATTTTTTAAATAAATCATAAATATTATTTGTTTAATTGAATTTATTTATATCATATAATAAAGATTATTTTTTATAAAAAAAATTAGATTATTTCAAAATGTTTTCATATAATCCTACATATTATTCATTTTCAAGAGAAAAAACAAGTATTTCTTCAGAAATGGATAACACATCTAAAATGATTAAAAATTATACCTTATTCATAAAACAAAAAAACTTTAGAAAAAAAAGTTTAGAATTATCACATTTTTATAAAAATTCAATTCTTTCATCTTTAAATAAAAATAGTAAAAAATATAACTTTACACTTAACACAAATAGAAATAGAAATACATATTTTTTAGAATATAATTCATTATTAAAATCAGATAATACTAATCCAGATAAATCAGATTTAATAAATACAAATTCAAATATGCATTCTCCATTTTTTCATGTAAGAAATCAGAATTCATTAATAACAATATCAAATTATAGAAAAAGTTCACATTTGAAAAAAGAAAATAAATCAATATCATTTCAAAAAAATAAATTATTTCAATTGACTGAAAATAATTTTTATAATCCATATTATGATTTTGTCAAAAATTCAAAATCAAAATATAAAACTTATAGAAGAAGAATGAGAGCAGAATCAAATTCAGAATTTTATCATAAATGCAAAGAAATAATTTTTTCAAAATATATTAAAAATTATCAGCAAAAAGAAGTAAAATTATTTAATGAAGGAATTGAATATAAAAAAGAATTAATTGATATTGAAATAGTCAGATTAAAAGAAATGATTAAATTACTTAAATCCTTTATAAATGAAGATGAAAAGTATAATGAATATTTAAAATTAAAAATTAAGGAAGAAAAAGAATATAATGATAAATTAATTGAAAATAGAAATATATCTTTTCAAGAAACTTTTTTATTAAGATTTAAATTTGCCAAAATTGAAAGGAGATTTGAAAAAAGTTTCAATAATAAATTTTTTTTGTTATGTGTTAAAAATAGGACAAATGAATTTGATAAATTTCCTTTAGAAGATCAAGATGATATTTTGTTTGATAAAGAGACTTTAAAAATTTTATCAGATTATGATTTATTTGAAAAAAAAGTGAATAGTAATATTTTAAGCCATCATAATGAAAATATAAATGAAAATTTAACAATTGATGAAATTGAAATATTAATTTTTGGAAGGAAATTAATTAAAATTCCTCCGAGAATAATATTTACTTCTCCAGAAAATTTCATATTAAAATTATCACAAATTGAATCAAAAATCCAATTATCTCTTATTGAATATAATAAAAATGAACAATTATTAAATGAGGTTAGGAAAGAATATAAAGAAAAAATGAAATTATTATTACAAGATTCAGAATTAGATAAATTCTATAAAAGTGAATTAGAGAAAAATTATTTTAAATTAGAAGATGTTAAAACTAGAAATAATTATTTAAAAGATTTTATTAAAAATATACCTCAAAGAAATAAAAAAAATGATATTTCAAATGTTAAACAAAAAATTATAGATATTTATTTGGAAATATATAAAATTTTCCCAATAAAAGTTAAAAGAAGATTTAATGAAAAAATTACAATTCTTACTTATTTAAATGATATTGAAAGATTAGTTAATAAATTAATTAAAATGGAAAATGAAAATTTAATTAAAAATAAAAAGGATTATTTAGATATTCAAAAAAGAATTAAAAGACAAAAAAGAATTGAAGCAATTAACTTTTCCAAAGATAAACAAAAATTAGATTTACAAAATAGAATTGAAAAAGTTTTATCAAAATCAATTAGATTAAATATAAAACCATTTAAAAAAGTTCCTGATGACTTTTTTTTTCATAAAAAAAAGAAAAAAATTATCAAAAAAATAGATGATAATAATCAATATACTTTAACATATGAATAAAAAAAATATTTTTGTTAAATTAAATTTGAATTTTTTCTAAAAAAAATAATAGAATTAATATAAAAACATTAAACAATATATATTATTTTGTCAATATAATTTTTATTTTAAATAGATTTTCAATTTTTAAATTTAAAATGACAGATAAAATATGTGAAAAGAAAAAACCAATTCCAATAAAACTAAAACAAAATAATATAAAAATATATTCATGGGGTTTTTCGAAAAATGGTCAAACAGGAATTGAAAATTGCCAATATACCCCAGAACCTCATAATATAAAATTTCAAAGTCCAAATAATGAAATAATAAAAATTATAACAGGTGAGAATAATTCATCATTTATAACAAAAGATTATTCTACTTATATTATAGGAAAAAATACTTTTGGACAATGTTGTAATAATAACAATAAAAACACTTTTAATAATAATAATAATAATATTAATAATAAAAATATAATTTATATTCCAAAATTACTTCCAATAAAATTTATAAAAATTTCTTTAGGAGGAGAACACATTTTAGCTTTAACAAAAGAGAATAATTTTTATTCTTGGGGATTAAATATTTTTGGTCAATGTGGAATAGGACATTTAGAAAATTTAAATTATCCTACTTTAATAGATAAATTTGGTATTTTAATTGAACAAGATAATTCAATTTATTTAAAAGAAATATATAGAAAAAATATTAATGAAGATATAATTGATTTTTCAGCAGGAGCACAACATTCAATGATATTAACAAATAAAAATAATTTATATTCTTGTGGTTTTACTAAAAATGGTTCTTTAGGTTATTTTAATAATAATAATGAAAATGAACCAAATGAATCTTATATTTTTACTAAAATTGAATTAAATTATTTTGATAAAAAAATAAAAAAAATTAATTGTGGGGTAAATCATTCTTGTTGTATTTATGGAAACACTGATATTTTAATTTGGGGTAATTGTGAAAATTTTGAATTTGAAGGAATTCAAAGATATAATTTATTTAAATTAATTAATAATTTAAGTGACGATGCTTTAATTATTAATAATAATAATGATATTGAAAATATTAATATTGATTTAAATAATAATAAAGATTATAATTATATTAAAAATATTAAACTTGGAGAAAATTTTTTAGTATTACTTACTAGTGATGGTAAAGTTTATTCTTCTGGAAATAATGAATTTGGACAACTTGGAATAGGAAAAGAAGAAAAAACGAAATTATTTGAAAAAGTAAATTTAAATGATAAAATAATGAATATTTCAGTTGGATATAATTTTGTATATGCATTAAGTGAGAATAATTCACTTTATTCATGGGGAAATAATAAATATGGTCAATGTTTAAATTATGAAAAAAATATAATTGACACACCTTTTAAAATTAATAATTTTAATAATAATAAAATATTACAAGTTTCATGTGGTGCTTATCACACATGCATTTTAATACAAGGTGAAAATATAATTTTTGATGATAATAAAAAAATAGTTTTAAATAAAAAATTCAATCCAAATGAATATACTAATAAAAATTTATTAAAATTAACACTTCAAGATAATATAATTGAAAAAGAAAAATTAGAAAAAGAAATAAATTCAAAAGAACAAAAAGTAAATATATTAACAAAAGAAATAGAAGAAAAAACAAAAATAAAATCAGAAAGAGAGAAAAAAAACAATGAAAAAAACAATAATCAAATAAAAAAATCTCCATCAAATACTATAACAAATTCAAATCAAAGCTCAAATTCAAAACCAAATTCAAATTTAAAAATAGAAAATTTATTAAACGAAGAAATAAAATTAAAAGAATTAACATTTCCAGAAAATGATTATTTAGGAACAGGAACATTTGGAGAAGTAAGAAAAGCATATTGGAGAAAAACATTAGTAGCAGTAAAATTTTTAAAAGAATCCTACGAAAATTTAGAAGAACAAGTAATTCCATTTATAGAAGAATTTAATTTATTAAAAAGTTTACGTCATCCAAATATTTTATTATATATTGGAGGATGTATCTCAGGACCAAAACATTTTTTAGTAACAGAATATTGTGAAAATGGTAATTTATTTGAATTTTTACATGGAGAAAAAAATAATGAATTAAATGATCTAGAAAGATTAAATTTTGCATTAGAAATTGCAAAAGGAATAAATTATTTACATTCATTTAATCCACCAATTCTTCATAGAGATTTAAAATCATTAAATATATTATTAAATTCAAATTATAATATTAAAATTGCTGATTTTGGTTGGGCTAGATTAAAAAATATTCATATGACTAGAATGAGAGGGACTTTTCAATGGATGGCACCTGAAGTTATTTTAAAAGAAAATTATACTGAAAAAGCCGATGTTTATTCTTTTGGTATTATACTTTCTGAATTGTGGAGTAAGGAACCACCTTATAAAGGAATTGCTGCTAAAGATGTTGCTAATATGGTTAAGAAAGATAAAAATTATAGACCTTTAATTTCAAAAGATGTTCCTGTTGATATTAAGGAATTAATTAAGTCGTGTTGGGATTATGAACCTCAGAAAAGACCTAGTTTTTTGGAAATTATTAATTATATTGAAGATTATTTGAGGAATTTGGATTAAGGGTTTTTTTTATTTCTTTTTTTTTTAGTTTAGTTTTTTTTTTTTTTTGGGTATTTTTTTTTTGTAAATATTGTTATATTTTATTTATTAAAATTTTTTTATATATTGTTTATAAATAATATAAAAGAAGGGAAAATTGTTAATTTTATTAGTTTTAATTTAAAAAATAAAACAAGATTTAGCATCATTTGTGCTTTTTACAAATCCTTTAATAGGATGTTTAGTACTATAATCTAAGATTTCTAAAAATATTTTTTCAACTTCGTATTTTTTTTCTAAATTAATTTGTTTATATTCATATTGTAAATGATTATCTTCTAATATTCCACTTAATTCTTCCATTGTTAACTTAATATTATTACTATTTTTAAAAAATCCAATTAAAAATATTTTTTTAGAATCATCACAATATTTAATAAAATAAGCAATTATATCATAAAGTCTTTCAATAGATTCTTTTTCTTCAATATTAACAAACATAATATAACAATTAACATCTTTTACTCCAGTATATTCTTTTTCTAATTTTAAAACTGAACAAACCATTATTTTTTTTTGTTCATCTGAATTTGGTAATATTGTTGAAAATGATATTACATGTTTACTTTCTTTTATTATTGTATGAGTATATTTTGATAAAAATATTTTTATTATTGTATTTGGAGTTTGTGTTTTATTGTTTGTTGAAAATGCTACTATTTGTAATTTTTCATCTGTTTGTGTTGAAGACATTTTTAAAATTAAAATTTAATAATTTTTTCTCTTGGGTTCAAAATTTATTTTATTAATATCACTTTGTTTAAGATTATTTTATTTATATATTAATTTAATATTATATATTTGTTTAATTTATTTTAATGTTATAAAGATTTATAATTGAGAATTTGTTTATTTAATATTTATCAATTCAATGTTTAATAATCTGGTTTTCCTGATATTAAACCATATTTTTGGCAAATTTCACGAAATATTATAATTCCTTCATCACTAAAAAGTTCTGTTAAATCTATTGATAAATCTAAATTAGATTTTATAGTTTTTAATAATAAATTTTTTATTCTTTCATTTTGAAAAGAATATGTTATATTATCTTTAAATATTTTATCAATTATTTCGAATTCTTTTTTCTTTTTTTCTATATTCTTTTTATAAAGATTTTTATAATCATCAATTAAATTTATATTGTCGCTTTTAAAAGTATTATTTTTTTTTATTAAATTTAGTTTATTTTTCTTTTTTATAATATCATTTAATTTTTTATAATAATTTTCATAAGATTTTCCTAATTTAATATTATTATCAATATAATTTTTTAAAATAAGATTTTTTTCTTTAATTGAATTAAATAAATTTTCAGAAAGAATTTTAATTCTTTCTTTAATTTCTTTATCAGAAGGATAATCATCTTTTTCAAAATTTAATTTTGTTTTTAATTCTATATAATTTACATCATTTAATTCATCATTATCAATTAATATACTATCAATAACAGAAATATCACTTTGAGTATCAGAATAATTTAAACAATTTGATTTAGTTTGTCTTTGAGTTAAAGGGATTTTTTTTTTATAATTTGAAAAATAACAAAATTTTGTAAAAGAATGATGATTCACTGAATTATTTGATTTATTTAATTTCAATGAACTATTTGATTTATTTATAAGAGAGGAGTTATTTGATTTATTATTAATTCTTAATTTTAATGCACTATTTGTTTTATAATTTTGAATTGGATATTTTTTCTTAAAAATTTTTTTTTCAAAATTTAATTTCTTTGAAACATAATTAATATTGATTTTTAAAGATATTGAAATCTTAAATTCTGGTTTTTGTATAATAGGAATTTGAAAATATTTATTTAATATTGCTTCAGATAAAGTAAGTTCAATATTATTTAAATTATAACTTTTTAATTTTTTATCAAAAATTTTCCTTGGAATAATAAATGAAGCTATTCCAAAAATTTCTCCTTCTGTCATTGCTTTAACGAAATATTTTAAATTAATTTTTAATTCTGTTTTATCTATTACTGAATTATTTTGAGGATAATAAATACATTTTTCAAACTTTGTATCATCTGAATAAATTTGAAAATAACAATTAGTAAAATTAAATGTTAAAGGATTATATTCTTTTATTGTAAATTTTATTTCTGAAATTGACATATTTTTTTTTCTTTCAATATATTTTTATTTTTTTAAATAACTAAAAAATAAACAAACATAGTTAATTATTTAAATAAAAAAATAATATATTAAATGGAAAAAAAAATAACAACAAAAGATTTATTAAAAGAAATAAAAGAACAAAGTATTGATAATTTATCAATAGAAACATTTAAGAAACTTCAAAAATTATCAGAACAAAAAGGAGGAATAAATTCTTTAGAAATTCAAAGACAATCATTTCTTAGATTAGCAAATATGGCAAAAAGATTTAATATTTATCAAAATAATCCATTTACTTTATTAAAACAAGATAATTTAGATGATTCAGAATTTGAACATAATAATGAAAATGAAATGTTGACATTACAAAAAGATATTCCACGTTGTATTTATAATCAATTTATAAAACATAAAAAAGATAATCAAATTTTTAATTTAAATTTAGAATTATTAGAAAATAAAATGAAAATTTTTTTAAAAGATAGTAAAAATTATAGTTATTATCAAGGCGTTTTAGATGTTGCTGTTTATTTTTTTTTATTATATAAAAAACAAACAAATAAATCAATCGAAATTTTTCAATATTATTTAGAAGTTTATTTAAAAGATTATATTACATCAATTCAAAGTAATGGTGATATATTTCAAAATACTGTTAATGTTTTAAGTGATTTTATTTATTTAATTAATCCTAATATTGGTAAATATTTTTTAGAAGATAATGTTCCTTTATGTATGTGTCTTTCTTGGGTAATTACTTCATTTTGTCATGATATTAGTAAATTTAAAATAATTCAAAGAATTATGGATTATATTTTTTTTCATGAACCTTGTGTTGTTTTTATTATGGTTTCTTTTATTATTATTGATAAACTTGATAATATTATTAAAGAAGGAATTGAATTAAATAATGAAATTATTTTACCTTCTTTAAGTCAATTTAAAGTTGAATTAATTGATTTTGATGATATTATTTTCAGAACACAGAATTTTTTGGAAAAGAATGAAAAGGAAATTAGAAAAGTTCAAATAAAAAATAGTAAATTATTGTGGTTAATTGGTAATGTTAATTTTAAAGGAAGTGAAAGTATTGTTAATTTACCTATTTTAAAGGATAATATATTAAATAATAATGTTTTTCATAGTAATAATAAAAATGATTTAATAAAACATTACAAAAATATTTATACTGGAACAAGTCTTATTTTATTAGTTTGTATTATTTTGTTTTTGTTAAAAAAAAATTAAATAAATAAATTAATATTAAAAATAAATAATTATTTAAAAATTTAAAAAAACAATATAAAATTTAAAATTTAAATTAAACATTATAAAAAATGTCAAATAAAGATTTAATTAATGCCCAAAAATTTTTTAAAGGAATAATGCAAGAAGAAATTGATTCATATGAAAAACAATTTTCATTGAACCTTTTAAAATTTGATATAAATGATGAAGATGTAAAAAATATAACTCAATTAATTACTCAAACAACAAAGTTAACTACAATAAAATTACGTTTATCTGAAACTTTAACAGATGATAAATCTTTTGAAAGGTTAATAAGAAAAATATCATTAAAAAAACAATTTAATTCAGTTTATTTTTATATTAAATATTTAGATATGAATTTATTAGATATATTTTGTGATATTCTTGGAAGATTAAATGACAAAATTTCTTCATTACAAATTCAAATCAAATATCCAGATAAAGAATTAAGTCGTTTAGTTACTAAAAAAATATTAGAAGGTTTATTAAAAAATAAAGATAGTAAATTTTCATCGGTTGATTTTAGAAATTTATATATTGATAATGAAGAAAATTATAATTTATTAAATGAATATATTACAAATCATCCATCATCAACATTTTATTTAACAGTAGATGATTTTTATAAAAAAAGTTTTAATATTGATTCTAGTAAAATTAACTATTTATATTTACCATATAGTAATTTAAATCAAGTGAATAATTTACCAATATTATATTTATCACTTACAGGTAATAATTTATCAAAAAAAGGAATTATCAAATTAACAAATTTATTAAGTGATTCAGAATGTACTTTAGAAAAATTATTTTTAGGAAGTAATTACATTGGTGATGAAGATTGTTCAATTTTATCAAAATGTTTTGAAAAAAATCAATCATTAAGAAAATTAGATTTATCAAATAATAGTATTTTAGATAAGGGAATAATATCACTTGCTAAGAGTTTATTAAATAATACTACTTTAAAAAAATTAATATTATCTCATAATTCAATTGGAAATGAAGGAATTTCTACTTTTTGTACAATATTAAAAAACACTCCAAATGATAAATTTACAAAATTAGATTTTTCAGCTAATAATTATTCAGATCAAGGTTTAATTTCTTTTTCAGAATTTTTAAAAAAACATACAACAAATCAACATTTAATAATTTCAGTTAAAATTGGTTCAGATTATCAAAAAAAATTTTTAGAAAATTGTTCATCATTAAATAATTTAAAAGTAATTAATTTTACTTCAGTTGATTTATTATCAGAAAATATTCAATATTTAGCAAATATAATATCAAATAATAAAAATATAAAAACATTTGTTTTTACTAACAATTCAAAATCAACATCAGAATCATTATCATATTTAGCAAAAGGTTTTGAACACAATAAAAACATAGAAAAAATAATACTTCATCAAATAAATTTAGATGACGATTCAACTCAAATAATATCAAAAAGTTTATTTAATAATATAAACATTTCAGAAATTTATTTAGGAGAGAATAAAATTGGATTAAAAGGAATAAAGGCTTTATCAGAAATAGTTTTAACAAAAGCATCAATGAAAAAAATAAGTTTAGAAAGAAATAAAATTGATCATCAAGCAACTTATTATATTGGAAAAGCACTTGAAGAATCAACTGGACTTCAATATTTAAATTTAAATAGTAATTCAATTGGTGATGAAGGATGTGAATATTTAGCAAAAGGAATTAGTAAAAATGAATCTTTAATTGAATTAAATATTTCTAATAATAAAATATCTAATAAAGGTATTATGTATATTTCTAAAGAATTAAAAAATAAAGTTAATTTTTTAAAATTAAATGTTTCTTCTAATAATATTACTGAAATTGAAGAAGATTTTTATAAATTATTTTCTTGGTGTGAAAATATTAGAATTGGTGATAATGAATTATCAGAACAAGGAATTATACAATTATTTCATGGTTCAGAAGATAATAAATTATTTAAGAAAATAAGATTTAAAACTAATTTAAAAGATGATTTTAAATTTAAATGTAAAAATGCTAATTTAAAAGTTTTTGATTTAGCACATAATGAAATAAATATATCTTTAATTAAAAATATATTAAATTTACCAAATTTAACTCAATTGATTTTACAATCTAATTCAATTAATGATGAACAAATTAATAATATTTGTAAATATATAAATGACTCATCTGCACCTTTAAAAAGATTATTATTACAAAGTAATAAATTTGGTCCAATTGGTGCTCAAAAAATTTCAGAAATGTTAAAAAAAAATAAAACAATAACTGAATTAAATTTAGCTAGTAATAAAATAAAAGATGCTGGAATGAATTCTTTATGTGAAACTTTAACATATGATAATAATACATTAAAAATTTTAATGGTTAATTTTACTGAATTAAATGATTATTGTTCAGATGCAATCGATTTTATGTTAAGAAATAATAAAAGTTTAACTTCTTTAAGTATAATGGGAAATAATTTTTCTAATTATGGTTTAGATAAAATTTTATCTTCATTAAGAGTTAATAATACTTTATTATCTCTTTGCATTGGTGATAATAATATTAATGATAATGCTTTTAAAAATTTAGGAAAATATTTAAGTTTTAATAAGCATTTAATTAATTTAGAAATTAAAACAAGTAATATGAGTGATAAAACAATTGAAAACTTTTGTAAAACATTTATTTATAATAAAACTTTAATTAATTTAAATTTGATTGATAATAGAATAAGTTATGATGCTTGTTCAAAATTAGCATTAACTATTTATAAAAATGATTGTATTAATGGAATTAAATTAATGTTAAATCAACCAAACAAAGATGAGAGATTAGAATTAATTAGTGGATGTCCTTACTTAATTTTTAATTCTTAAAATTTTTGATTTATATAAAATATTAAATGGAATTAGATTAATGAATAAATATTAAATTAAAAAAATATTAAAGAAAAATATATTTTATAATATAAATTAAATATATTTAAAAAAATTCAACTTTAATTTGATTTTTAAATTAAATTTTAATTTATTTAATAAAATAAATGTAATATTCAAAATATGTCTTTTAAGGAAAAATTTCTTCAAATGGAAATAGGTCAACAAATAAAAGTAACAATATTAGCAACAAGTATATTATCTACAATTTTTTTAGTTTTAATAATATTTTGTTACAGTTATGAAGTAATAGACCAATCTATAAGATTAACACAACAATATTTTTTTGATATGAAAGAAGAAACTATAGTAAGTATAACATATTTTCAAAACATAAATTTACTTTTATATGAGGAAATAGTTAAATTATTAACACATCAAATTTTTAATTATTTTCAAAGTAAAAAATTTTTAATTACTGAACAAATTTTTAATAAAACTTATATTGATAGTTTTATTTATCCTTATGATAATTCAATTGAAGGAAATCATTTATTTTTTTATTATTTTCAAAATTCTAATATGACAGAAGATAATGAAAACTTTATTAAAAATAATTTAGCAAAATTATTTCCAATAATAACAACAATTCAAAATATAAAACCAGTTTTATTAAATGGACTTCAATTTATGAGTGAATTTGTAATAATTGATACTCAATATCAATTTATTTTTAGTATGAATAAAACTAAAATAAAAAATATTTTAATTGAAGTTTCTAATGAATCTTTTTATGAAAATTTAGTTGAATATCATAAAAAAAAAAATTTCTATTTTTTTAATTTAGTAATTAAAAATGTATATTCTTATATGGAAATGTTTTTTCCATCATTAATGTCTAAAATAGAAAAATATTATGATAAAGAAAAAAAAGAATTTCTAGTAAATTATCAAGAAGAAATTTTTTCAAATTTAAGTAAACATGAACCAATTATTAATTATGATAAAGCTCAAATTTCTTTAATTGATAATTTAAATATTTCAAATATAAATATGATAATTATTAATAATTTAATATATGGTTATTTAGATAAATTATTTATTTCCCTTTATTTTAATACTAATCAATTTTTAGCTATTCCAGTAGATGAAAATAATTATTTAAAAACAAAAACAACATGTTTTCTTTTTTTAATTTTTCAAAAATTATTATATACAAGAGTTTTATCAAATGAAGAATATTATTCACTATTTAATCAAATTTATGAAGATAAATTAAATACAATTTATGACTGTTTAATTAATGTAGATATTGATCATATAAAAGATTTATTACAAAATAAAACTATTCCTAATTTCTTTTATTCAGAAAAAAAAATTAGTAAATTATTTAATATAAGTGGATATGAATTACATGAAATTATTAAATATATTTCCCCATCTTTTAATGGATTATATTATTTTAAACCTAAATATATGTTTGACAATTATTTTATCATTTATTTATTTGTGAATTATGCACCTGTTATAAAAAATACAAATGATTATAAACAAATTTTATTTAATTGTTTACTAGGTATAGTTTTATATTGTTTTATGTTTTGGATATTTGTAATTTTATTTTTATTATATATTGAAAAAAAACTTTCAAAAGATGTCACATTCCCAATTATTAAATTAAGACAAAGTATAGAAACAATGAATTTAAATGATATAAAACTATTTGAATATAATGAAGATGATACTATTAATGAATTATTCCAAACTTGTAAAGAACTTTTAAAAGGTGAAATTATTTTAAAAAAAAAATATAATAAAGATGAAGAATTAAATAATAAAAATAATACAAATTTAATAATAGATAATAAAATGATTTCAGAACTTATTTTAAATGATAATTTAGATCGTGTAGAACAAGATAATATTAAATATTTTGAACAATATAAATTTAGAAGAGTATTGGAAAATAAAAAGAAAAAAATAACTCATGATATAAGAAAAGATTTTGGTAGTAGAAAAGATTCTTTTTTTCTTTCACAATTTTATAATACATTAAAAAAGAAAAAAGATCACATTTCAAATACAAATGAATATCAAATTGATATGGAAGATTTAAATATTTATAATAATTTATTTGAACTAAGTGAAATCGTTTTTGATAAAAAATATGTAGTTAATAAAAATGAAAGTAATGAAACTATAATGTATAAAACAAGAAAAAAAGATGATGATGAAGAAGAAATAAAAATACAAAATAAAAAATCTGTTTTATATCATTGGTTTATGAATACTAAAAAAAAGAGAAATGGTAATATATTTGCAAATAAAAAAAAGAAAACGTTAATTTTTTTAAGAAAGGATAATTTTTTAAAAAAAAAAATAACATATGAACAAAAATTAGAAAAATTAAAATATAATCTTAATGAATTTAGACAAAATTTAGTTTTTACTAATTCAATGGATGAAATTAATACCTCTTCAACAAAATATAATTCATAATTTCATTTTTTATAAATAAATAATATTTTAAAAATAAAAATTTTTAATTAAAAGATTAAATTATTATTTATACCATATTAGAAATAAAAATCAATTAAAATTATCTATAAAATATTTATGGAATCGAATTTTGAGGAACAATCTTTTTTTTCACTTGATGATTTATTTATTGATGAGGATAAATTAATAAAAATAAAAGAAAAAGAAGATAATAAATATTTGGAAAAAAAGAATAAAATTGTAAAAGAAAAAAACAAAAAGAAAAATGAAGAATTAAAAAAGGAAAAAAATAGAATAAGTGCAAAAAAATATAGAAATAAAAAGAATTTCCAAATACAAATGATAATAAATGAAAATAAAAGACTTCGTAATGAAAATATAGAACTAAAAGAAAAAATAAATGAAATAAAAGATAAATTAAATTTATTATGTGAAAAATGTCAAATAAAATTCGAAACTATTTTTTCCTCAAATAAAAAAGATATATTTTTTGTATATAAGGAACCATAGTTGAAAAATTTTAATTTTTATCATTTTTATAAATATGTTTATTGAACATAAGAAAACAATTTTTCTGTAAATTAATACATTAAATGCTAAATGAGTATAAAGAAATATATAAATATTTATAAATAAGTTTTTCATTATTTAATAATGTAAATTTTTTTTATTTTAAGATTTAAAAATATAAATAATGGATGCCCAATTAAATAAACAAATTGAAATGCAAAATAAAATAAGTAATATAGTCAAAAATAGACAGGAACAAATTACAGAATTAAAAAGATATTTTGATATTAATAATAAAAAATTATATAAAGAAATAATTTTATTTGGAAATAATTTATCAAATTTTGAAGAATTATTTAATAAAGGAGAATATAGATTAAAATGTGAAAATATTTTTTCACTTGCCTTATCTATTGGTAGAATATTAGATTTAAATAATTCAGTAAAAACAATTTTAATTGCTTTAAAAATTTTTAATGAACATCATTATTATTTAAAATATTCTAAAAATACAAAAAATTTTATATCGAAAATATTTGAAAATAATCCAGCAATTCCATTATTACAAAATGATTTTATTAAAGAAAGAGTAAAATCAAATTCACAAAATCCATCTTCTTCAAATTTTAAAGTAATGTATGAATTTTATAATTCTTTAAATAAAAATGATTCAAATTTCTTTCCTGATTTTAATAAATATTTTGCTTTTCAAACAGATTCAAAAAGTAAAAATAATTCAAATTTTAACTATGAAGAATTTAATTCTATTCTTTATAAAATTACAAATGGTAGTTATTCACATTATTATAAATTTTATAGTAGGGTAAAATCTTCTTTTGAATTTGATTATCCAAATATCATTATTACTGCTTGTGATATTTTTTTTCTTTTATATAATAAAATGATGGATAAAATTTGTTATAATCCTAATTTAATAATGTATATTGAAAAACTTGATCAAGAAATTGTGGAAAATTTTATTAGAATTGTTTCAGATGATTTACAACAATTATCAGAGTATATTTTATATAAAGAATGTGAAGATCTGACAAAAAATTTAGAGAAAATTTATAAATAATTTAATTTTGATTTTAAATTTTTAAAACCTATATATATATTTTATAATTCAATATTATTATATTTATAATAATATTTTTTAAATTGAATTGAACATATTTTATTTTCAGTATAATTAATGGAAAATATAAAAAGTAATTTATAAATAATTTTAATTAATAAAAAATTTCTTTCAAATTAATTAACTAGTGATATCAAAGTAAAATCATTAAAGTTATATCTAAGAATTAGAAATAAAATGTTTTTTTTAAAAATAAGAAATAAATATTTTATATAATTATTTATTAATTTAAATTTTCATTTAATTAAATTTATATTTTATTTTATAAAAATTTTTTCATAAAATAATTAATTTTAAAATGTTGTTCCATAGAAGTGGATTCAACTATATAAACAAAAAAAAAAGTAATGCAGACAAAATAATAAAAGCATATAAAAATTATTGTGCTGACTTAATAGAATCAACTTATTTATCATATAGAATAAGAAATAGATTAAAACCAATAAGAGATTTAATAACAAACAAAAAAAAAATAATTTTAAAATATGCTTTAGCATACAGAACAAGATTAATATTAAGAAGTTCATCAATTCAAAATATTTTAGTAGAAATAGCAAATTTAAAATCAGCAATAAATTCAAAAGATTCTACAAATGATAATTTAAATGAACAATTCAAACAAAGATTAGATAGATTATATTTAAATTTTATTGATGAATATAATTGTCTTAAATCAAATAAAAGTTGGGTTGATCAAGCAAAAACAGAAAATTTTTGGTTACTAAAATATTTAAGTTTAATATATGTAAATAATCCAAAATATAATATTGATAATCAAGTAAGAAAATCAAAAGATAATTATATTAAATCAAAATCAAAAGGTTTTTTTAATAATGATATTATTGAAAATAATAATATGAATAATAATAATTTTAATAGTTATGATGAAAGACCAATAAAACCAATGAAATTAACTGGTTTTAATATGGAAGATGCTTATCCAAAAGAAGGTGAAGAAATACCAAAAAAAAGAATTGTTAGAAATAAAAAAAATGTTACTAATAATAATAATTTAAATAATAATAATAATGAAAATGTAAATAATGAAAATATTAATAATGAAAATTTAAATAATGAAAATATTGAAAATAATCAAAATGAAAATTTAAATGAAAATCCTTATAATAATTATGATGAAAGACCAATTGGTTCAAAAAATATAAATTATGAAGAAATGTTTGGTAATGCTAATGAGAATTTTGATGAACAAGATCCGAATAAATTTACTAAAAAACAAGTTAAAAAAAAAATACCAAATAATAGAAATGTTAATAAAAAACCAAAATATGATGCCAGAAAAGCAATTGAAGAAGCAAAACAAAAAGAATTAAAAGAAGGTAAAAAAGAAAAAAAAAGTTCATTTCGTGAATTTATAAGAGAAATGAAAAAAATTGCAAAAGAAGAAAAAGAATCTAAAAAAAACTTAGATAGTCAAATGTCAAATTTTGGAAATTCTCAAAGTTTAATAAAAGATTCAAATAAAAATAATACAACAACAAATATTAATATTTCTAATATAAATGAAACAAGTGATAAAAAAAATAAAAAAGATAATAATAATAATAATAAAAATGAAGTTAAAGAAGAAAGACAAAGCAGAAAAAATCAACCAATTGAAATTGAATTAAGGAAAAAATTACATGATTTAGAAAGATCTCCTCCTCCTAAATTAAATATTAAAAATGCTAAAAGTAAAATTAATTGTTGGACTAATAATGATAAAAATACTGTTAATATTAGAACTTTTAGTAAAGGAAAAAATAAAATTAATAATCAAAAAAATGAATGGAAAAAAATAATTACTGATAAACAAAATTTAAAAAAAATTGAAAATGAATTTAATAAAATGTCAAATACTTTTAATATTGAAAATTTCTTTAAAGAAAAAGAAGAACAAATGAAAGAGTTTGATCAAATACCTTTTATAAAGAAAAAACAAAATTATATTGAATCACTTACTGATGAAGCATATAATCAACTTTTAATTCAATTAAATAATAAATATAAAGATTTAAATGAATAAAAAAAAATTCTTAATATTAAAAAAAAAATAAAAAATCTTAATAAACAAAAAAAAAAAAAAATAAAAAAAACTAAATTTAAAAAAATTAAAAAAAGTAAATAAAATATAATATAAAAAAATATAATAATTATTATAAAAAAACATAATAAAAATAATTCTTATAAAAAAATGGGAAATTGTTGTGACGGTGGTCCAATGATAACAGAAGAGTTAAAAAATTGTAAAACAATTCAAGAAATTCAAACATACTTATCATTAAAATTAAAAGAAGCAAATACAGAACAAGAAGAATTAAAAGCATATTTAGAAGATAAAAGTAAAGTTCCAACAACAATTGATGTTACTGGATTTAAAGATGAAGATATTGAAAAAAGAATTCCTTATTTAGATGAAATGAAAGATTGTATTTTAAGAGCACATGAATTATTAAAAGAAAATCCAAATGCTGATTTAAGAGAAACTAAAATTAAATTAAGTGAATTATATAATATGTATACTTGGTTATATGATGAAGAAAAAAGATATGAAAGTTGGATGGAGAATTTTAAAGATTTTGTTGAAAATGGAACTTTTGAAGAATTAGAAATTGAAAAAACAAGGGGAACTATGCCTGTTAAAGGAACTAAGACTTTAAAAGCTGAGGCACAAAAAAGAAAAACTGAGTCTTAAGTTATTTTATTTTTTATATGTTGTACGTAATTTTTTTATTTAAAACTTTATTTAATTTTTTTATTTAATTTTATGATTTTAGGGAAATTAATTAATATAAGTTTTAATTTTTAATTATTTTTTTTTAAATTATGATATTAATATTTTTTAATTTTAGGAAGGATGTTAATTGTTTTTTTTAGATTATCAAAAATAAATCAAATTTATAATTTTTATTAATATAAAAATATTAATAAAACTATTTACTCATTAGTTTATAAATACAAATTCACTTTTTTAAAAATAACATAAATAAAATTCATCTTTATTTTAATTTTTATAGAAATGAATTTTAAAAATTAAAATTTAAACATAAAAATACATAACCATAACAAATTAAATACCTAAACAATTAAATTTAAACAATAATCATTTTTTAATATTACCTAAATAAAAATTACACAAATTAAAACACTAAATAATTATTATTCTTTTTTTTAATTCCCATTTTCAATTCTTGGAAAAAACCAATTTTTTACTACAAATATTACCTTGTTTTTTAATATAATCCATTTGATAACAATTTTGACAAACTCCTAATGCATAATGTGATTTACTTAAATGAGGACAATTCCAAGGTTTTTTATTTCTGCCTTTTGAATGATAACAATTAGAACACATTCCTTTTGCGTAATGTTGAGAAAATTTATGTGGACATTCTGTATTTATTCTTACTGTTCTTTTCTTTTTTTTTCCTATGAGAATATTATTATTATGTTCTATTTCTCCAATTTGATTTTTTTGAAAATTTTCAAAATTGTTTTCATTTTCTTTGATAATAGGATTTAAAAAAAGATTTTGATATAATAAATTTAAATATTGGAAATTTATATGTGGATTTATTATACCATAATTTAAAGGAATGAAAGATTTTAAACTATTTAACATTTGAAAATTATTATTTTGAAATATAAAATTTTGGTTTTCGAAATTTAGAATAAAATTTGTACATTTCATAATTTAAGGTTTTATATTTTAATTTTTTTGATATTATTAATTTAAAATTTTATAAACAGTTTTTAAAAATATTTTTGAAGATATTTATGTTTAAATTAATCTATAAGATGAAATGAAGTAAGAATAATAAAAAAAATAAATTTTTATCAATTTTGTTTTTTATTCCTAATTTAAATAAATTAATAAATAAAAAATAAAAATGTCAAATTATCTTATATCTCAAGCAGATATTATTGGAAGACAACCTTTATTAAGAATAAATGATATGCCAAGAAATCAGACTTTATTAGGAGGTTTTTTATGTATAATTGTATATTGTTTTTTTATCCTTTCATCTTTATACTTTGGACAAGAATTAGTTTATAAAGTAGTCCCAAAAATAATTGAAGCCCAAAGATTAACTAATGAAAATGATATAGTTTACTTATCAAAAAATCAATTTTCTTTTTTTTTTACCTTATATCATCCAGAATATGGTTTTTTTAATCCTACTTCTTATATCGAAATGGAATTAGAAATGGTAAATATTAATGATGATGTTGTTTCTAGAAAAAATATGGAATTAGGAATTTGTGAAGAAAGTGATATTGCATCTGATGAAAATACAGATTTTTCATATAAAGAATTAGATTTATCTCAATTTATATGTTTGAAAAATTTAGATAATAAATATTTTATTAAAGGAAATAATAAGTATTCAAAATATACATATATTAATTTAAAAATTAAAAAATGTTCAAACAATTGTAAATCAAAAGAAGTAATATATAACATTTTACCTTTTTCTACCTTATCTATTTTTTATTTTGATAAATCTTTTGATTTTAGGAAATTTTCAAATTTCTCAAGTAATATTATTAGAAAATTTGATTTAACCTTTAATGTTGATTTCACAAAAGTAATTGAAGTTAAATTAGGATTAACTAAAATATACACTGATGTAGGTTTTATGTTTGAAATATTTAGGAAAAAAGAATTACATAAAATTAAAAACATTGATATAATTAATTACGATAATAAAATAGATGATGTAAATAAAACAAGAATAGATATAAATTTTAAATTAGATTATATTAAGACTAATGTTTATAGAAAATATTATAAAATTCAAAATTGGGTTGCTGAACTTGGTGGAATAATTAGAGCAATGACTTTAATTGCTTCTATGATAAATTATTTTAATGATAGAGCTTCTTTTTATGAAATGCTAATAAATAAATTATTTGATGTTGATGATATTATAAAATATTTTCAATTTAATGATCTTTTTATTAATAAACAATCAAAAAGAAAAAAAAGAGATTCTATTGTTTTAAGAAATGCAAAAAAAGAAAAGGATTATTTTGAAAAAGGAGAAAGTAGATTTATACAAAATTTTACAGAAAAAAAAATATCACCACATCAAACTAATAATTTCCTTAAAAAACCAATGATAAAAAATTCAAGTGGCAATTTAGTTAAAGATGATACTTTTGGATTAATATCTAATCCTCTAAATTATAATAATAACAAAGATGAAAAAACAAATATAATTCATAATATAAATAATAACAATAATAAAAATAATAATAATATAATGAATACAAATTCATTACATAATAATTGTGGTAGTATAAATAATAATCTTATGAATACAAATTCATTACATGGAAATTATAATAATAGTAATAATAATAATATTAATAATAATATTAGTATAATTAGTAGTAATAATGATGATGAGAGAGAAATTTTTATTGATAATTTAAAAAAGAATCCAAATATAAAAGAACATTTTGAAAAAGTTAGAAGTAATAGATTTACATTATCTGGTTGTGAGGCTTTAAAATTTTATTTTAAAAATGATAAAGAAAATCCAAAATATAATTCTTTTATAGGAGGAAGGGAATTATTAAGAGAGAGAACTGATTTAATTTATATTTTAAAAAAGAATTTGGAATTAGATAGATTTAAAAATTTAATCTTAAGAGATAATCAACTTGTTTTATTAAATTCTTTAACTAAATTTATGTTAGATCCTGAAAGAGTTAATTTAGTTGATTTTGAAACTTGTTCTTATGAAAAGTTTATTGATTGTTATGATAATGTTGCAATGAATGCTAATATGATTGATTTGAAACTTGCAAAATGGGTTGAAACAAAATTTAAATTTGAACATCATTCTCCAAGTGCTTTATAAATAATTTTATATGACCATTTTTTATCTTAATATTCAAAAAAAAACAAAAAAAAAAAGGAATTTTTTTCAATAATTAAATATTAAAATTAAAAATAATAAAAAAATAATATTAAA
>JAEEGK010005736.1_pt1 | contig 30003 bp, 24 predicted proteins | sample 8958771 | NCBI WGS metagenome assembly JAEEGK01 (sample SAMN16246547, study PRJNA631951) | gut metagenome | biome: gut microbiome; feature: rumen; material: SC-attached | host: Bos | place: Iran: Karaj | collected 2018-10 | reverse complement strand
ATTGTGCCTATTCCGCATGCTTCCGCAGGGAGGCAGGCTCCTACGGCAAGGATGTGCGCGGACTGAACCGGCTACATCAGTTTGACAAGGTTGAAATTGTGCAGATTGTGGAACCTGAGGTCTCCTATCAGGTACTGGAGGAGATGAAACGGCACGTTGGCGGACTGCTGCAAAAACTGGGTCTCCCCTACCGGATGATCCGGCTCTGCGGCGGCGACATCAGCTTCACCTCAGCCCTAACCTTCGATTTTGAAGTATATGCCAAAGGTCAGGAAAAATGGCTGGAGGTGAGTTCTGTCTCCAATTTTGAGAATTTCCAGGCCAACCGCATGAAACTGCGCTACAAAAACCAGGAAGGGAAGCCGACACTGCTTCACACGCTGAACGGGAGCGCTTTGGCACTGCCCCGCGTGGTTGCTGCCATCCTGGAGGATTGCCAGACAGAAAACCAAGAGATTCTCGTACCGGAAGTGCTGCAATCCTATACTGGATTTGACCGCATCTAACCTCACCTTCTGTTGAACACCAACCGATACATCGCACAAAGGCTGCTTCCGCGTAATGGGAGGCGATTTTCAAAACCCATACTATGGATTGCCACCATCAGTGTGGGTTTAGGCGTTTGTGTAATGATTTGGGCGTTCGCGATCACGAGCGGATTTCGCAAAGAGATTAGGGAGAAGGTGGTCGGATTTGGTTCCCACATTGTCATTCAGCGTTTTGACAATAACCAATCGTATGAGAAACAACCGTTTTCCACACATTCACTGCCACTTTCCAAAATAGAGCGGCTTCCAAATGTCCGCTGTGTACAAAAATGTGCAAGCAAAGCCGGCATCATACAAACCAACGAAGAGATTGAAGGAATCCTGTTCAAAGGGATAGACAGCAATTATGATTCCAGTTTTTTCACCCGACACCTGATCCGGGGACATTTTCCAAATTATGCACATGAGAGTGAGACCAACGATATTTTGATTTCCTCCCACCTTGCAAACAGGCTGCAACTGGACACGGGAGAAAAAATCAGGGTATATTTCATCCAAAACCCTGTGCGGCAGCGCAGCTTCAATATCGCCGGCATATATAGCACCGGGCTGGGAAACTATGACCAAACCTATGCGCTATGTGCAATCCGACACATCCAAAAACTCAACAACTGGACGGAAGACAGTGTGGATGCAATTGAAATCCTGCTGCATGATTTTGACAAAATGGAAAACACATGCAGCCGGATCAACCATGCACTCCCCTACCAGCTGACCGCTGAAACCACGAATAAAATGAATCCGGACATGTTTGAATGGATAGCATTGTTTGACCAGAATGTGATCGTACTGGTGATACTGATTACTATAGTAGTATGTATTACATTAATTTCCACATTACTTACAATTACATTAGAACAAATCCCCGCCATCGGCATGCTGCAAACACTTGGATGCACAACCAAAGACATCCGGAACATTTTTCTTTTCATCAGCAGAAGGATCCTGTTGAAAGGAATGCTTATCGGCAATGCAGCAGCCCTGCTGTTCTGCATGGTGCAACAACAAACGCACATATTACGGCTGGACCCGAAAAACTACTTCATGGATTACGTACCGATGCTGTGCAAATGGCAACATTTTTTAGGCATCAACCTGTCTGTATTTGCTGTCGGAATCTGTTTTCTGCTGATTCCATCCCACTTTGTCACCAAACAGATCCGCATTGTGGATGCGTTGGACACCAAATAAAAAAAATAGCATGTATTTACATATTTTTCATATATATATAGTTAAACCTACCATACACATAGGAAATGATGTGTGTTTTTTTTCTACCTTTGCAACCTGAATTGACAAGTTTATGAAACAAGCAGCAGATTGCATTATCATTGGGGGCGGACCCGCTGGATTACAAGCGGCTGGACGTCTGGCACAGGCTGGATACCATGCGACGGTTCTGGAAAAAGAGGAAACCGTCGGGGGGAAACTGAACAAATGGGATAAACTTTTTCCTGACTTTTATGATGCCAAAAAGCTGAAAAAACAGCTTGAAGACGACTGCGCGTCACCCGATGTTACCCTGCTGACCGGGGCTGAGGCCGTCAAGGTGGAGCCGGAAGGCAGCATGTGGAAAGTCACCGTTAAGGACGGACGCACACTGTCTGCGCCAAGTGTTCTGCTCTGCACCGGATTCGAACCGTTCGACGCCACCCGCAAGGAGGAATACGGCTACGGCATATATCCGGATGTGATATCCTCCGTGGAGCTGGAGGCAATGATCGGTAAAGGGGAAATAAAGACCAGGGACGGCAGGACGCCGCAATCCGTCGCATACATACAGTGTGTGGGTTCACGGGATGAGAAGACCGGAAACCACTATTGTTCCGTAAACTGCTGCATCTGCGCTGTCAAACAATGCATTGAAGTCAAGCAGCTTTTGCCGGAGGCAAACCAATACTGCTTTTACATGGACCTGCGCATGACCGGCCAGCATTTTGAGGAGCGTTACCGTGAATCGCAGGAGAAATATAATGTCCATTTTATCCGCGGACGGGTTTCTGAAACCGCTCTGACGCAAGACGGCCGCATCCAGGTGAAAGCGGAAGACACGCTGCTTTCGCGTCCCGTCAAGATGACCGTGGACCTGCTGGTGCTGATGGTCGGCATGGAGCCCTCCCCCTCCACCAAGCTGTTTTCCAAATCTTTGGATATGGCAGACCCATACGGTTTCTACCTCTCCCAAGACCATGAAAGCGACGACAACCTCACAAGGCATGCAGGCATATTCCTGGCAGGCAGCGGAAAACGGCCCATGGCCATACCTAAAACCAGAAAGGATGCCGATGCTGCGGCATGGGAGATCATCCGCTATCTGAAACAGCACACACGATAAAGGAAGAGAAAAATGAAGGCTTTCGGCTTCAACCTGCAGAAGACACGCACATACGAGATTGACACAACGCATTCCCTCTGTGAGGAATTGGAACATGCAGTCCCGTCATTCCGGCAATGCATGTTCTGCGGCAGCTGCGCAGCAACCTGTTCCGCCAACAGCCATATCGACTTCAACATTCTCCGCTATAACCTGCTGTTCCGTCGCGGCACACGGCAGGAAATCGCCAACAACCTGGACAACTGCATGCTCTGTGGAAAATGCAGCCTTGTCTGCCCGCGCGGTGTCAACACCAGGGCAATGATTATGGAAATGAGAAAAGAACTGCAAACCGACAAACCATGAGCAGCGCATATCATCCCTTTGTTATCCCCTTCTGTGCAGGCGCCCTGATATTGTTCGCAATCCTGATTGCCAAATTCATCCTTTGGATTCACAGGCTTTCCGCAAACCAGAAAAGGCGCTGCCTGCGCAATATTGTCTCCTGGAAGACACTGGCCGCAATATGGGAATGCCTTCGGGAATGCCTGTTCCACCGGAACATCTTCAAACGCAACTTCGTTTTGGGATACATGCACCTCAGCTTCGCACTGGGATGGTTCCTGCTGATTGTGGTCGGCAAGGCGGAGGCATCGTGCTACAGCCACACCTTTTGGGAGGAGCCGTGGATGGCAATCTTTTTCCGTTTTTTTGAAGACGGGCGCACAGACTATTGGATGCCAGGGCTCTTCACCTTCGTCATGGACCTGCTGCTGGCCTGGATCCTTTCCGGCATCCTGCTTGCCATATGCAAAAGGATATATAGCCGTCTGCTCGGCATGAGAAAAACCACAAGGCACAAATGGTATGACCGGATCGGAATCATTGCGTTGTGGTGCATATTCCCATGCCGTCTGCTGGCCGAAAGCGTCACAGCCTCAATCAGGCACAACGGAGGATGGCTCACTCAGACTGTTGGGGACGCACTCGCGTTCCTGCCGACAGAGGCACTCCAACTGCCCCTCTGGTGGCTATATTCCATAGTTCTTTGCATTTTCTTCCTCTGCCTGCCCTTCACCCGTTTCATGCACATCTTTGCAGAGATGCTGCTGGTGTTCCTGCGCAAATGGGGCGTCGTGGAGGAGGAGCGTGAGACCGGATACACCAGCGTGGAGGCCAATGCCTGCTCCCGCTGCGGGCTCTGCATCGACGTATGCCCTCTGAACACTGCCGCCGGAATGCACGATGTTCAGTCTGTCTATTTCATACGGGACATCCGACAGCACAGCCTGACAGATGCGGTGGCCGACAACTGCCTGCTCTGCAACCGCTGTGTTGAGGTCTGCCCGGTCGGAATACAGACCACCATGATGCGTCAGATACATCGGGGGATGCGGAAAGATGAGGACCCCTCAAAAGAATACTACAGCTACCTGCCGCAGGGTGAAGCCGACAAAACAGGATACGATGTGGTCTATTTCGCCGGATGCATGTCGCACCTTGGCGGCGGAATCATCCCGGCCATGCAGACCATATTCCGCAAGTCCGGCGACAGCCATCTGTTTCTTGATGAAGGGAAAAACCTGTGCTGCGGCCGTCCGCTGCGTCAGCAGGGATATACGGCACAAGCTGACCAAATGCGGGACAAACTGGAAAAACTCATCAACCAAAGCGGCGCAAAAAAACTGGTGACATCATGTCCCATCTGCTACCATTCATTCAAACAAGAATATAATTTGGACATACCCGTACAGCACCATACAGAATACATACGGCAATGCCTTGCCGAAGGCCGTATTGCTGTCCGGAACAGCTCGGCACGGTACGCCTACCATGACCCGTGCGAACTGGGTAGAGGCGAAGAGATATATGACGAACCGCGTGAAATCCTGCAGGCCATCGGCACACTGTGCAAGGTTCCTTCCGAAAGGAAGGATGCCTTATGCTGCGGACACAGCTTGGGGAACACCGCACTGGACAGCCGCAAACAGAATCTGATCCGGGACGAAGCGCTGCAGACACTGTGTGCAGACCATCCGGACATCCTGGCCACCGCCTGCCCGCTCTGCAAAAAGGCCTTCCTGAACGGCAACAGGCGGCTGCCTGTCAGGGATGTGGCGGAAATTGTCGCAGAACAGTTGCAATAATCCCATGGAAAACCTCACAAAAGAACTTTGGCATCCGATTTTCCAGGCGGTCAGCAAGACTGCCGGTGCAATGGGAGTGGACTGCTACGTTATTGGAGGCTTTGTGCGTGACCTGCTGCTGAAACGCCCTTGCACCGACATTGACATTGTGGCTGTGGGCAGCGGAATAGAGCTGGCACGCCGCACAGCGGAGGCACTGGATCTTCCGCCGCAGTCGGTGTCGGTTTTCAAACACTACGGCACAGCCATGTTCCATTACGGGAATATGGAGATAGAATTCGTGGGGGCCCGTAAGGAATCCTACTCCCCCGACTCCCGCAACCCGAGCGTGGAGACCGGCAGCCTTGAGGATGACCAATGCCGCCGCGACTTCACAATAAATGCGCTGGCAATTTCCCTGTGCGAAAAAAACTATGGCACGCTCATCGACCCGTTCAACGGATTGGAGGATCTGCGCAAGAAGGTGATCCGCACCCCATTGGATCCTCTGCGAACCTTTTCGGACGACCCGCTGCGCATCATGCGGGCAATCCGTTTCGCCACCCAGCTGAACTTCTCGATTGACATGCACACACTTGAGGCCATCCACGAAGAGTCCGAACGGCTGGACATTGTGTCAAAAGAGCGCATTGTGACCGAACTCAACAAGATCCTGCTCAGCCGCAAGCCATCAATCGGATTCACACTCATGGACCTGACCGGAGTCCTGGACCGTGTGCTCCCATGGATTTCAAACCTGAAGGGTGTGGAGTGCATTAACAACCAGGGGCACAAGGACAACTTTTTCCATACCATGGAGGTTGTGGACAAAATAGCCGCCAACACAAACAACCTGTGGCTCTGCTGGGCGGCACTGCTGCATGATGTAGGCAAGCCGCAGACCAAGCGCTACCTGCCGGAAACCGGATGGACATTCCACCAGCATGAGGCAGTCGGTTCCAAAATGGTGCCGAAAATATTCCGCACCCTGAAAATGCCGCAGAATGAAAAGATGGCATACGTGAAAAAACTGGTATACATGCACCTGCGCCCGATCGCCCTGGTGGAGGACAATGTTACGGATTCAGCAGTGCGTCGGCTGCTGTTTGATGCCGGCGATGACATTGACGACCTTATGATGCTCTGTGAAGCCGACATCACCTCAAAAAACCAAGAGAAGGTCAAGCATCTGCTACGAAACTTTGAACATGTTCGGAAAAAACTGAAAGACATAGAAGAAAAAGACAGGGTCCGTAATTTCCAACCACCCATTGACGGATTGTTCATCATGAAAATGTACGGACTGGATCCCGGCAAAGAGGTTGGCATCCTAAAAAGTGCCATCCGCGAAGCCATTTTGGACGGCGTAATCGGGAACAATTTTGAGGATGCCCTGCAGCTGTTGACTGAGAAAGCCGCCCAAATGGGCTTACAGCCTGTGGCAACAGAGACACAGCCTACTCAAACATCAATGTGACACTGTCTCCGATTCCACTCCGCAAATCATCCGACCCGTACAATGTGGCGGCAAGTGAAGCATTTTTCTGTCCCAACTCCACATAACCAGATGCATTGACCACAGCAAAACCCTTACCCTCAGCCACACTCAGATATCGCTTACACAATCTGAAATCTTTCAGCCTTTCAAACATTCGGCCTACCTGCACCGTCAGTTTCTTTCTGGACTGCGCCACTGAAAGCAACAGAGGTTCCCTAATATCAGTAATCAGGTTCCCACGGGCATCAATATGCAGAATTCGTCCCCCAACACTGTTTTCAGTAGGTGTGAGGGCTGGCAGCACCATCCTCTCCAACCATTGTTCCGGATATGGTTCCCCCAACTCCGACAAACGGCACCCTGCAGAAAGACGGGCCGCCGCATCCGCATAATAGTTTAATGCATTAAAGGTATTGTATTGATTGTAATCGGCATGTGCGGCCAACTTGACAACTTCGTGCAGGTTGGCAAATTCCGGGTCAATCAGGGAAAGAATGCCATTGTTCTCCAACAAAAAAAACTGTTCACGGCACCGGACAGCCAAAAAATCAAGAAAAGGCAGCGGACGCTCCCTATTGGCCACTTTGCGCAACTGATCGGAAGTCAATTCCCTGACATCCACCACATGAACCGTCTCTTCCGGAAAGGCCCAACAGGCAGAAGAAAGCAGATAGGCGGCATGTAGCCGGCCTCCGTTATGAACATCATGGGAAATATCTGCAAACACCGCTCCCGGATGAACCCGCCAGACATGTGCCTTGAATAGGGCCGAATACGGGTCTCCAATCCCCCAATCCGTTGTGAATGTAATGATTCCGCTCATAAAACGTTTTGTATTCCGATAGCCGTTCAAATTAAAATGCAAAAATAACCATTTTAGCAATCGCTTTTTCATCCCAACATAATAAATCGGACACAATTTTTTTTTGTCAAACCCGTTTTATCATCCGATATTTTACTTACTTTTGCAATATTGACCATTCACATTGAATTACACGGAACACAATATACACTATGCATAATATCAGAAAGATAACCGACGATTTATACTATATCGGCGGAAATGACCGGAAACTTTCGCTGTTTGAAAACGTCTATCCTGTGCCACAGGGAGTCTCCTACAACAGCTACCTGCTGCAGGATGAGAAGACAGCGTTGGCCGACACGGCTGATTCAGCCATAGCGCCTCAGTTTTTCGAAAACCTGCAGGAGGCATTGCAGGGTCGTCCCTTGGATTATCTGATTGTCCACCACATGGAGCCCGACCATTGTGCCCTGATTGCGGATTTGCTGCGGCTGCATCCGGAAACTGCTGTGGTCACAAACGCCAAAGCCGCCAAGATGATCGGACAGTTTTTCGATCCTGTTCCGGCAGAGCGTCTGCAGATTGTCAGCGAAGGCGATACCCTTTGCACAGGAAAGCACACACTGCAGTTTGTAATGGCTCCGATGGTGCATTGGCCGGAAGCAATGGTCAGCTACGACCTCACCGACCATATTCTCTTCTCGGCGGATGCCTTCGGCACTTTCGGCGCACTGGACGGTCACATCTATGCCGACGAAATGGATTTTGAGCATGACTGTCTGTCCGAAGCGCGACGCTACTATGCAAACATTGTCGGGAAATACGGCGTTCAAGTGCAGGCTGTCCTGAAAAAGGCGTCCGCTCTGGACATCCGGATGATATGCCCGCTTCACGGCCCTGTATGGAGGGAGAATCTGGAATGGTTTGTCGGCAAATACGACCAGTGGAGCCGCTATGAGCCTGAGGAGCAGGGCGTGCTAATCATATACGGGAGCATTTACGGACATACCGCCATGGCAGCGGAAAAGATGGCCGCCACACTGGCAGACAAGGGTGTCCGCCGAATCGCCATTTACGACGCATCACACACCGATGTGAGTCACCTTCTGGCCGAAGCGTTCCGATACAGCCACATGGTATTGTCCTCCGCCACATACAATGCCGGCATCTTCACCCCAATGGAGCAGCTCCTGACCGAAATGAAGCTGCACAACCTCCAGAAACGGAGCGTCGCCATCATAGAGAACGGCACATGGGCGGCGCAGAGCGGCAAGGCGATGCGCGAGCTGCTTGCACAGATGAAGATGATGACAGTCATTGGCGACAACCTCAGCCTGCTATCAGCCATGAAGACCACACAACTGGAGGATATGGAAGCCTTGGCCGACCTGCTGGTTGCAGACATGAAATTTTCCATGTAAACTTAAAAAGCAGAACACTATGGACAAAATGAGCAAGGAAGGGCTTTTCAAGCTGACATACGGACTCTATGTGCTGGCTGCACGCAGCGGGGAGAAGGACAACGGCTGCATCATCAATGTGGCCTCCCAAGTGACCGACAATCCCTTACAAATATTTATTTCTGTAAACAAACAGAACCTGACCCACGACATGATTGCCGAAACCGGGCTGTTCAACCTCTGCATCCTGACGGAGCAGACACCAATGAAGGTGTTCGAGCATTTCGGCTTCCAAAGCGGCCGCGATGTCAACAAGTTCGCTAACTGCGAGGTGGAGCTGCGCGCCGGCAACGGCCTGCTCTATCTCCCGAAATACACCAACGCCTACCTGAGCGGAAAGGTGGTGAACCGTATCGATGCCGGAACACACACGCTGTTTCTGGCGGAAGTGACAGAATCGGTCCATCTGAGCGACGACCCCTCACTGACCTACGCCTGGTACCACGAAAACATCAAGCCGAAACCGGCCATGCCATCAGCACAGGGTGAAGGGAAAACCCGCTGGGTCTGCCAGACCTGCGGCTACGTGTATGAGGGAGACGAAATGCCGGACGATTTTGTCTGCCCCTGGTGCAAGCACGGGAAAGCGGACTTTGTGAAAATGGAAAACCAATAACATTACAATACAATAAAATAACAAGCCATGTTAAACAAAAAAGTTTCAGACCTGCTCAACGAGCAGATTAATAAGGAGCTCTATAGCGGCTACCTCTACCTTGACATGAACAACTACTTCGACAAACGCGGACTCAGCGGCTTCGCCAACTGGTACATGATCCAGGCCATGGAGGAGCGCGACCACGCCATGCTCATCTACAAGTACATGCAGAACAACGACTGCCCCATCACACTCAACGCCATCGCCAAGCCCGACAAAGTGTTCAAGAAGGACATGGACGTGCTTAAGGCCGGTCTGGAGCATGAGGAGTATGTCACCGCGAGCATCCACAACATCTACGAGGCAGCCTACAAGGTTAAGGACTTCCGCACCATGCAGTTCCTTGACTGGTTCGTCAAGGAGCAGGGAGAAGAGGAGACCAACGCCCGTGACATGATCACCAAGATGGAGCTCTTCGGCAACGACCCGAAAAGTCTCTACATGCTGAATCAGGAGCTGGCGGGACGTACATATAATGCGCCGTCGCTGGTGCTTGACTAGTTGATAGTTAATAGTTGATAGTTTAGAGTTAATAGTTTAGAGATATATAATCATAAAATAAAACATTATGAGCAAGAAATTCATCTGCCCGGTGTGCGGGTATGTATATGAAGGCGACGAGATGCCTGAAAAATGTCCTGTCTGCGGCAAGCCGATGCAGGAGGTGAAGGAGGAGGGCTACACTTGGGCCGCCGAACATGTGGTCGGAGTTGCAAAAGGCGCACGTGAGGACATCATGGAAGACCTGAGGGCAAATTTCAACGGAGAATGCTGCGAAGTGGGCATGTATCTGGCCATGGCCAGGGTCGCCCATAGGGAAGGCTATCCGGAAATCGGACTCTATTGGGAGAAAGCCGCCTACGAGGAGGCCGAACATGCAGCCAAATTCGCCGAACTGCTGGGTGAGGTTCTGACCGACTCTACTGAAAAGAACCTTAAGATGCGCGTGGAGGCTGAAAACGGAGCCACGATGGGCAAGACCGACCTGGCCAAACGCGCCAAGGAGCTCGGACTGGACGCCATCCATGACACCGTGCATGAAATGGCCCGTGACGAAGCACGCCACGGAAAGGCCTTTGAAGGATTGCTGAAACGCTATTTCGGCAAATAAAGATCGCCGGGTTGAAAATCGCCATCCTACTTTCACGGGTCCCGTTTCCCCTTGAAAAGGGAGACAAACTGAGGGCATTCCACCAGATAAAGGTCTTGTCCGAGCGGCACGAACTGTATCTGTTTGCCCTGAACGACAGCAGACTGCACCCCGATGCGCGGAAGGAGCTGGAACCCTATTGCAAGGAGGTCCACATCTATCCGCTGCCGTGGCTGGGGCGCGTATGGCATGCCATACGCTTTTTCCTGACAGGGAAGCCCCTGCAATGCGGCTACTTTTACCGCCCGTCCGTCCAAAGGGAGGTGGCGCGGCAATGCAGGCGCATCGGGGTGGAGCGCGTCTACTGCCAGCTTATCCGCATGGCGGAGTATGCCAAAAACCTGCCATACCCTAAAACGCTGGACTATCAGGACGTTTTTTCCAAAGGGATTGATCGTCTGATTCCAAAAGCGCCATGGTGGAAGCGCGGCCTGCTGCGGGCTGAATACCGCCGCGTATGCCGCTACGAACGGCTTGTTTTCAACCGTTTCGACCATTGCACCATAATTACACAGGTGGACCGCTCCCTTATCCGGCATCCTCGTGCCAGGGAGATTGTGGTTGTCCCCAACGGCGTGGACACCACATACTACAGCACACAGCCGCAACGTAAGGAATTCGATTTGATTTTCACCGGCAACATGGGCTACATGCCAAACATTGACGCGGCGGAATGTATTGTAAGGGAGATTTTTCCGGCCATAAGGGAAAAGTATCCCGACATCCGGATCGCATTATGCGGAGCCAACCCCTCCCCTCGTGTGCTTGCATTGGAGAACAAGCAGGTCACCGTTACCGGCTGGGTGGACGACATGCGGGAATACTACGCCAAAAGCCGCATTTTCATTGCCCCCATGCGATTGGGGACGGGCCTGCAGAACAAACTGTTAGAGGCGATGGCCATGGGCATACCATGCATCACATCACCACTGGCAGCCACCCCTCTGAATGCCGAGGCCAACCATGACATCATAGTATGCAACAGCACCTTGGGCTATATCGATGCCATCGACAACCTGCTGAAGGATGCAGAACACTACGCACGGATAGCCCAAAACGGGCAGACATTCGTACAGGCGAACTACAACTGGGAGCACACCTCCCGTATTTTGGAGGAACTTATCACCGAATAGAGACCCTATGAAGAAAAGACTGGCCATTTTAGGTTCGACCGGAAGCATCGGCACTCAGACGCTGGACATTGTACGTGCCTTTCCGGAGCAGTTTGCCGTTGAAGTGCTGACCGCCTTGAACAACGCCGACCTGCTTGTCCGGCAGGCAATTGAATTCCAGCCGAACGCAGTTGTCATCGGGAACAAGGATTTGTACAACGAAGTTGACGAGGCGTTGGCGCCACATGACATCAAGGTGTTTGCCGGCAGCGAATCAATTGAACAGATTGTGGGCATGGAAAGTATCGACATGGTGGTGGTTGCGCTTGTCGGATATTCCGGACTCCGCCCCACATGGCAGGCCCTGCAGCACGGCAAACCAGTCGCACTGGCCAACAAGGAGACCTTAGTGGTGGCAGGTGAGGCCATCACGAGGCTGGCGGCTGAAAAAAGGGTGCCAATTTTTCCGGTGGATTCTGAGCACTCGGCCATCTTCCAATGCCTGCAGGGGGAATACCACAATGCTATTGACAAAATAATCCTGACCGCATCCGGAGGCCCCTTCTTCGGGCGGACGGCGGCGGAGATGGAGAAAATCCGTCCGGAGGAGGCGTTGCGTCATCCGAAATGGAAAATGGGCGCCAAAGTGACCATCGACTCGGCAACGCTCATGAACAAGGGGCTGGAGATGATGGAGGCCTGCTGGCTTTTCCAGGTAAAACCGGAACAAATTGAAATTGTGGTTCATCCACAAAGCATTATACACTCAATGGTGCAGTTTGCCGACCACAGCGTCAAGGCGCAGCTGGGCATGCCCGACATGCGGCTGCCAATCGCCTACGCCCTCTCCTACCCACAACGGCTTCCGCTGGAGATACCGGAGGTCTCCTTCCGACAACTGCAAGCATGCACCTTTTTCGCACCAGACACGGAGAGTTTCCGCTGCCTGCCTATCGCATACCACGCCATGGAAAAGGGCGGCAGCTGCCCGTGCAGCATGAACGCCGCCAACGAGATTGCTGTGTCCGCCTTCCTTCAGGAACGCATACGCTTCTCCGAAATACCATATATAATAGAAGAGACATTGGCCCGCAGCCGTTTCCTGCCCCATCCGGATATGGATGACTACATCCTGCTGGACGAAGAGGCCAGGACGACGGCAACTGAAATTGTAAACGACATAACAAGAAAGATATGAATGGATTAGTAATGGCCGCCCAACTGATTTTGGGTCTGGGGCTTTTGGTTTTCATCCACGAGTTGGGGCATTTTCTCGCCGCCCGCTGTTTCGGCATAAGGGTGACCAAATTCTACCTCTTTTTCGACACAGGATTCTCCCTGTTAAAATTAAAGCGTTTCAACGGCAAGACACATTTCAAGTTTTTCTCGCGCAACCTTCCCGATACTGAGGAGGTGACCGACGAAAACGGCAATCCGGTGCTGGACGAACACGGCAAAAAGAAGATGCGCCTGATTGACACAAACAAACTGCCGGACGATGACTGGCGAAAATATCCGGAAAACACCGAATACGGCATCGGATGGCTGCCTTTCGGCGGATACTGCCAGATTTCCGGCATGATTGATGAGACACAATCAGTTGAGCATCTGGCTTCAGAGCCGCAGCCATGGGAATACCGTTCAAAACCGGCCTGGCAGCGGCTGATTGTCATTCTGGCCGGCGTAACCGTAAACCTGATTGCAGGTGTGGTGCTCTTCGCAATGATTTTGGGCCACTATGAAAAGGAATATCTGCCGAACGACGCTGTAACTGACGGTGTCTACGCCTTTGAAAACGGCCGGACCTTCGGTTTCCGGAGCGGTGACAAGATAATTCTTGTGGACGGGAAACCGGTTGTACGCTATCAGGACGCCGTCTCGGCACGAATGTTCTTCGGCTCGATTTTCACTGTGGACCGTGCAGGCGACACCTGCACCGTTGTGGTTACAGACAAGGCATACCATCTTTTCAAGCAGGGCGGCAGCTTCCTGCAACCGTTCAACTATCCCTTTGCAGTGGACAGCGTACTGCCCGGCATGGCTGCGGAGAAGGCCGGTCTGCAGAAGGGAGACCATATTCTCGCCATCAACGACAGCCTGCCGACAGCCACCTGGGGCGCATTTTATGAGGAGATACGCAGACATCCCGACGAAGCGGTAAGCCTCACCGTGCTGCGCGGCGCGGACACATTAAGGATAGCCGCCACTCCGGACAGCAGCGGCACCGTCGGACTGCTCTCATCCAAACCCGACTACGAGACCAAACCATACACACTGGGCGAAACATTCAAATATGGTTGGAAAGATGCGATGACAATGCTTTACCTCAACATCAAGGGGTTGGGCAAAGTCTTTTCGGGAGAGGACAAGGCGCGCGATTCGGTGGCCGGTCCCATCGGCATCGCCCAAATTTACGGCAAGGTGTGGGATTGGAGCCGATTCTGGTACATCACTGGACTGCTTTCGCTCATTCTGGCATTCATGAATGTGATTCCAATTCCGGGTCTGGACGGTGGACATGCACTCTTCTGCCTTGCGGAACTGGTCACCGGCAAGAAGATTCCGGAGAGTTTCCTGCAATATGCGCAGACAATCGGCATGATCCTGCTGCTGATCCTGATGTTCCTGATTATTGGCAACGACATCATAAAACTTTTCTGAGATGGGAGACATCCTGCGTACCGAAAACTTGGTGAAAACATACCACAAGCGCACTGTGGTCAGCCAGGTCTCCGTGCAACTTGAGCAGGGGGAGATTGTGGGGCTGCTGGGACCCAACGGCGCCGGCAAGACCACCACATTCTACATGATTGTCGGACTTATACGCCCGAACAGCGGTGACATATTCCTGAACGATGTCTCCATTACCGGCGATGCCATGTACAAACGGGCCCGCAAGGGCATAGGATATCTTGCGCAGGAGGCCTCCGTCTTCCGCCAGCTGTCGGTCGAGGACAACATCCGCTCAGTACTGGAGTTCACAAGAAAAACCGCAGCTGAGCAGAAGGAGCGGCTGGAATCGCTCTTGGACGAGTTCGGATTGCAGAAAATACGGAGGAACAAAGGAATACAACTCTCCGGAGGTGAAAGGCGAAGGACGGAAATAGCAAGATGCCTCGCCGCCGACCCAAAATTCATCCTGCTGGACGAACCATTCGCCGGTGTGGACCCCATTGCCGTGGAGGACATCCAGAATATAGTCTCAAAGCTGAAGGACAAGAATATCGGCATCCTGATCACCGACCATAACGTGCATGAGACACTGGCCATCACCAACAGGGCATACCTGCTGCTGGAGGGCAAGGTATTCCGCTCCGGCACCGCCGAAGAATTGGCCAACGACCCAATGGTACGGAAAGTGTACCTCGGAACCAATTTCAGCCTGCGCTGAACCGTCAGAAAATTAACGCCAGCAGCACATACAGCCAATGCGCCGCAATGCCGGCGGCAAGACCACCCAGAGTGTGCGCTCCAATCGCCTTTGAAATCAGGTTGCGGTAGCCCAACGAATCAAGCATGGCGGTGTGCGTGCTCAGATACCCGCTCCAGCACATGCCCATAGCCGTGAACACCGCTATGGCGTTCCCGTCCAGCAGGCCGAGCGCTTGGAATTTCGGGATAAGACCCAAAGCGGCCCCCACTGCTCCCAAGGATGTGATGGGGAATGCAACCAGTTCGGGGAACTGGAATCCAAAGAGCCAGTCAAAGACAAAATCGACTTTCCCCGCCAGCCACGGCAGCACCGCAACACCTTCGTAAGCACCTCCGGTATAACCGGTTGCGGCCGGCCCGAAGGTCAGCATCATCACCACTGTTGAAATAATCAGCACACCAGGTATGATGGCAAGCCCTATCTCCACACCGCTTTTGCCGCCGTTTAGGATTGCATTCAGAAAACGCAGGAAGACACCACCCTCCGATTTGAAGGAGATCTGCTGCTCATCGCCATCCTCCTCGTCCTTCACATCCAGTTCGGGATGATGCTTCAGGATGGAACGCTGCATCAGACGGGTTGAGATTATACTACCAACAATAGCACCCGCCAGACCCACAAGGGCCGGCTTCAAAAAACCCTTTCCCATCATGAAAACCACAACCACCAGCCCCATACCGAAGGCCGTCCCGAAATTGGTCAGGGAGACCAGCTGGTACTTCTTGAAATAGCGTGTAAAAAAATGATCCTTGGAAAGGCTGATGATTGCCGGATTGTCCGACAGAAATGTCAGAATGCCACCCAATGCGGCCACCCCGGGCAGATTGTAAAGCGGTTTCATCAGCGGACGCAAAGTTATCTCCACAAGCCGCACCACACCGAATTCGGTCAGCAGTGCACCCAACGCGCCAGACAGCACCGCAATGGCCATAATGTAGAACACTGTCTCCATCAGCAGGCTGTATGAGGTCTGCATGAGGGTGTTCAGCATGTTGGGCAAACCCATCACATGAGCCATAAACCCGAAAAAAAACAGGAAAATCACAAGGAAAATGCACGCCTCTATGCTGCGCCTTGTCAGAAACTTCTGATTCCTATACCATTGTCTCATATTCAATCCTCCAATAAACAAAATGCAAATTTCCCCAAAAAAACAATACCCATCACCTGTCACGCACCAAAAAAATGCGCAACTATCTGAAAAACCATTATTATTTATATGTAAAAAAAAAAATGAAAAAAAAATGAAAAAAAAAGAAAAAGATAAATGGATTTGTTATACTTTTGCATCGAAGTATACGTATATGCGGTAAACACAAGACAAATACGGAAAAAAGATTACAAGGGGTGTTTGCCGAGATACGAAAAGTATGTATATTAAATTAAAAATTAATTAGTTAAAATTAACAGGCGCATGAGCAATGACAGGTCTTGGGGTTCCGTTGGAAAGCGGAGGAAAAAATCATCCGAAGGGTGGAATGGCAGAAAATGATGCCATATTTCCATTTTCAACGGCCACAAGAGACACTGCGAAGCCCAAAACTGACCAACTTTTGAAACTTAAATTAAAAATAAATAGAATAAAAAAATATTAACAATTAAAAAGCGCATAACAATGAGAAAAAGTGCTGACAAAAAGGAGAAATACCTTTCTCCGCAAATGGAACTCCAGCGGTTCGCCCTGGAAAAAGGCTTTGCTATCAGTGAAGACGAAGCGGCCGCCACACAGCTGTATGATGAAGAGGATCTCAGCAACGGATGGGATAACGGAGGTGACGAAAGCTGGTTCTAAACACTATTCCGAGAATTAAAACAAAGAAAAACATTAAAAAAAACAGAACAATGAGACTTAACATAAAAAGATTATTGCTCCCTGCAGCAGCTCTCGTTTTGTTGAGCGCCTGCACCAAAGAGGAACCGAAGACCCTCTCCAATGATGTGCTTTTTGAAGGCACACCGGAAAACGTTTCATTTGAAGCCAGCATGACCCTGCCGGATGGATTGCAGAAATCCTACATTGCAGGCGATTCCGTGGTTTGGGATGATGGTGATGAGATTCGTGTCAACAATCAAATATTTACCGTCCATACCACCAACCAAGGTGGCCAAAAAGTAAAAGGTACCGCATTTTTCTGGGGTACGGCAACGCCCATGTACTCCGCTTGGGAAAACAATAGTGGGAATGCGGACACAGTCAAGAACTGGTTTGCAGTGTATCCTAAGGATTTGGCTGCCAGCACAACCACCCTGCTGAAAAAGAACGGCAGCTACTACACCAAGGAGATTCATGTGAAATTCCCGCAGGTTCAGAAATATCAGAAGGTGGACGAGAGAAATGGCGATTTCCTCAAAGACATGAACTACATGGTGGCATACGCCACAGAGCGGATGGAAAACAAAGCGGTCCGTCTGCAGTTTGTCAACCTTTGCGCCGTGCTTAAGGTTGGTTTCACAGCTGGAAGGACCCAAACTTTCCTGGATGGATCCACCAACAACGCTGGAATCCGTAAAATTGTCCTGGTCACCAGCACTTCCGAAAAGACCGCTTTCAATGGCGAAGGCTACATCAATTCCGCTGACAACACCGGACTTTCCAAAGCCACCAGTGACTTGAACGCTCTTCCGAACATTCAGATTCAGATTGACAACGCCAACAACCGTAACCGCAAACTCGTTCTGGATTGCGGTGGCATGAATGCAAATCCCACTTCTGTCAGCTTAAGTACTACTACCAAATGGTTCTATATCATGGTTCCGATTAATATGATGGACGGCTTGAACGATTTGTGCATGGAGGTGTATGACAACGAAGGTAACATGATGCGCAAATGCCTGAAAGGCCAGAGCATTGTCAAGAGAAACAAAATGTACACTGTTAACATGGGTGCCCTGGCATGCCAGTACGCTGCCAGCAGCTTCATTGATGCCGATGTCTCCATTGACGCCACGCACAGCATGAAATTATCCAGCGGAAATCTGCAGTACAACCCCAAAGACGCCATCTGGCGCTTTGCAGCGAACCAGTGGGATACGGTTGGCAAAACCGACAACGAAAAAATCGTGAATGGTGCCAACTGCAATGTGTTCATTGACCTCTTCGGATACGGCACCAGCGGATACAATGGAAAATATGGTTATCTTCACACCAACGTTGAGAGTGACTATCCTTCCGGAAACATCAGCAAGAGCGACTACGACTGGGGAAAAAACAACATGATTATAAGTGGAACCAACACCACTGGACATGCCAAAGGTGCCTTCTACACTTGGACATACAATCAAGCGGCCTACATGCTGAACACCCGTACAACCGGATCGACCCTTAACGGTGTTGACAATGCCCGCTTTGCAGCAGCCAATGTCAATGGGATCAACGGTGTGCTGATTTTCCCTGATGAATACACACATCCGACCGGCGTGGCACTGCCTGACAAGAACAGCATCAACCAGAACGATGGTCTTAAGTACAGTGCTAACACCTATAGTGCAGCTGACATGGCTAAAATGGAAAAGGCTGGTGTTGCCTTCCTGCCCTCTGCCGGAATCCGTGGTTATGGTAATAATGATTATCTGTATCCCTATACAGATGCCAGCCACATTGTGCTGCCTTCAGACACATGGGGATGCTATTGGACTTCCACTGAAACAACTAACATCAACCCGCCATATGCTGGTTACCTGCTCATGAAAGAGGAGCAAGATGCCACCAATGTTGGAACATATATGACTTATGTTAATACAGGTGGATGGTGGCGCTACGGAGGTCGTTCTGTACGTCTGATCTTAGGAAACTTCTAACCGAAAGGACATCATTATCAAAAAATCCCCGGTCATGACCGGGGATTTTTTTTTTATACTTTTACAAAAAAATGTCAGGTAATTGGTTAAACCTCACCTTTAAGGATGTCACACACCACCTCTACACCCAACACGCTAACCGCCTCCAAAGCGGCCTCCTCGGAACAGAAATACACCATTTGGCATGGAGTGGAAACAGCCTCCGCAACAGGAACACCATCACGCATGCGAAGAACATACTTTGGGGAAGATGCATCCATCCAGTCGGGTTTCCAATCCCCATTAAGATAAGCAGCCACATTCAACAGGTCATTCAACCGTAGCCAATGTTCAATATGGCGAACAGAACGGCAATTGTTGCGGTCGGCGTAAAGTGTGGTACGATTGTGCTTGATCTTACCAAAAATATCCAAAAAATAGGTCTCCTTCTGATAATAAAGAGATTTCATAATTTCATCTAAAGTCATAGTATGCTGTTTTATTGAAAGAAAACGAAAAAAACAAAGTACTATTGTATTATAAGGCGAAAAAAATATACGAAAAAAAGAACTCAAGCGTTATCCCGTTATGATTGCCATATTTGCTAACGACCCGACCAACCGTCTGGAATATCTGCTGCATTACGCGATATCAGAAAGGTGGGGACATCCGTACAAACTATGTTTTACGGAGGAATCCCTCATGGAGGAACAAGCCGAAGCAAAAATTAATTATTCCAAACAACCAATGGAAGGAGCATTCTGGATTTCACCTGACGGATTACTTTCCGAAACCGGAATCCGTCCAATGAAACCCCAAATGACATGGCGAAACGGAACCCCCTATTGTTTCATAAACAAAGCAGATGGCACCGACCTTGACTGGGATCCATTTGCCGCATGCTTCTATTTTTTGAGCCGCTACGAAGAACTGCAACAGCATATGACTGATGAACACGGCCGCTTCCGCGCCGAAGAGAGCGTCGCAGTCCAAAATGGATGCCTGCAACAGGCTGTGGTGGACCATTGGCTGGAAGATTTGGCAGAAGCACTCCATCGGAAGTTTCCAGCATTCATGCCTGTAACGAGCAAAGTACGCTTCCAGCCGACCTACGACATTGACCAAGCCTACGCCTACAAGGAGAAAGGCTTTTTGATAAACGCCGCCGGATTTGCAAAACAGCTGCTGCATGGCAATTTGAAAGGCATAGGCAACCGTGCAAAGGTTCTTGCAGGACGAGAATCCGACCCATACGATACCTTCGCCCTACTGCGACAGCTGCATGATGATGAGGGACTGCATCCGCTCCATTTTGTCCTTTTCGCCCCCCGCTCAACGCACGACAAGGGCATATCACCGGAAAACAGCACATTCAGGGAGCTGGTGAGACACCTTAAGGATGACGGAAAGGTGGGGCTGCACGCCTCGTACGGCAGTTTCCGCAAGCAAGAGGCGCTTCAACATGAAAAAGCAGCCCTGTCGGAATGCCTTGGCGATAAAGTGACAGGAAACCGCTTCCACTACCTTCGGCTATCCCTTCCGGAAAGCTACCGCAATCTTGTCGCAGCAGGCATCACCGATGACTACAGCATGGGCTATGCCTCCAATGCAGGATTCCGAGCAGGCACCTGCCATCCATTCCAATACTTTGACCTCCAACAGGAAAAGGAACTACCGCTGACAATCCATCCGCTACTGTTTATGGAAAACTGTTTCTTCAATAATGAAGAGCGAACCGAAGCAGCACTGTGGCGGCAAGTGAAGCCGTTACTTGACGAAGCCATCCGCTACGGAGGTGAAATCGTGACTTTATTCCACAACCATTCCTTCGGCCCGATGCCTGGACATGACCTGCCAATTCCTGAACTTTACCTAAAAATAATACATTATATTAAAGAGCAATGCCGGTAAGATGGATTTCACGCGAAACGGTTGACGAAAAAAGATGGGAGGCCTGCACACGCTCTAACCCGCAGAGCGATTCGGTCTGTGCGCGGACCTGGTATCTGGATTGCTGCGGGGAACGCTGGGATGCGCTGGTGGAGGATGACTACCGCGCCGTGATGCCGGTTTTCCACCGGAAAAAATATGGCATAAATTACATCTACCCGCCATTCTTCACCGGACAGCTCGGCATTTTGGGACAACCTGCGGCAAATGTGGCGGAATGGATTGCAGCGATTCCCAGAAAATTCATATACAAAGAATTGGTTTTCAATGCAGCCAACCTGATTCCGGACAATATTTCCGGGAAAACCCTCCTCCACAGGACATGCCTGCTGCCGCTTAATCCCGACTATGTGACACTGCGCTCCGGCTACAGCCAGAACCACCTCCGCAACCTGAAAAAGGCGGAAAGTACTGGGCTGCAGATCATCCGCAAAACTGACCCCGAGGAGGTGATACGGATGTTCCGCAACCATCGCGGACAAGCAAAAAATGTGGGATACCGTGAGCATGACTACCAGAGGCTTCTTCAATTACTTCACACACTGCAACAGCGCAACGCCATGGAAACCTGGGGCGTGAAAGGGCCAAACGGAGAACTTTGCGCAGCGGCTTTCTTCCCGTTTGTGCCGCAGCGTTATACCTTCCTCTTTTCCGGACGCAGCACCGCCTCCGAAGAGAACCGCGCAATGTTTCTTTTGATGGACAACTTTATCAGAGCGCACGCAGGTTCGGAAGCCATACTGGACTTCAACGGCTCGAACAATCCGGCCGTAGCCCGCTTCTACCTCGGTTTCGGAGCGGAGCTGCAGGAGTTCCGACAGCTCGACAGATGGTTCTGAAACCGCTGAAAGACAATACACACCATTTTTTCCTACCTTTTTTCCAAAAATACGGGGCATCCAAGCAAAAAAATGTTTTTCTTTGCGTTTTGTTGTCCGTTTTGGACACAATTATTTATTTGTCATATAATCAAAAAGTTGGATATGTATAAAATAACATCTCATCCCATTTTGGACATTCCTGAACAGGAAATTGTCGAATTTTTGTTTGAAGGGAAAAAAATAAAGGCCGCAAAAGGCTACACCATTGCAGCCGCCCTGCATCAGGCCGGGCATCCGGTCCACAGCCACAGTCTGGACGGACGTAACCGCAGCTTGGAATGCGGAATCGGCAAGTGCGGAGCATGCGAGATGCTGGTTGACGGTAAAATACGCCGCATCTGCATCACCAAGGTTGACGATGTGCACGAGGTGCGCGAAATACCCAAGGACTACCAGCCCGAATTCCGGGAAAACCTCCAGAGGGAGGTCCCCATCTACAAGACAAGCGTGGCCATAATCGGCGCGGGTCCTGCGGGACTTGCCTGCCGCGAAAAGCTGAACGAGCTGGGCATCAACAATCTGGTAATTGACAACAACAGCCGCATCGGCGGACAGTTCAACATGCAGACCCACCAGTTCTTCTTCTTTGAAAAGGAGCAGAAATATGGCGGAATGCGTGGCTTTGACATCGCAAAGACGCTGGCAGGAGACAACCACGAGGGGATTCTGCTGAACAACACCGTATGGGATCTGCTGGAGGGCAGACGGCTGGCACTGAAGAATGTTGAAAACGGCGAAATGGCCTACGTCGATGCTGACTACCTTGTGGTGGCAACCGGCGCGGTGCCCTTCATGCCGACCTTTGAAAACGACGACCTTCCCGGAGTATATACCGCAGCTGTGTTCCAGAAGATGATGAACCAGGAGCATACGCTCCTTGGAAAAAAGGTGCTGACCGTCGGGGCCGGAAACATCGGCTACCTCACCTCCTACCAGGGGATGCAGGCCGGTGCCGAAATAAAGGCCATCATCGAAGGCATGGATCATGAGGGCGGTTTCCCTGTACAGGCCAACCGTGTGCGCAGGTTGGGCATTCCAATCCTCACCTCGCACATCCTGCTGAAGGCCATACCCAACGCCGACCATACCGGCGTGACCGGCGCGGTAATAGCAGAATGCAAGAACTTCAAGGCCATCCCCGGCACGGAGAAAATCATTGACGACATCGACATAATCAACATCTGCACCGGACTGATTCCTGACAACCAGCTGCTGCAGAAGGGCAAGGAGGTCTTCGGAGCCAACGTCTGCGGCATCGGCGACGCCATCCGCATAGGCGAGGGCACCAGCGCGGTGCTGCGCGGCAAACAGGCCGCCTACGAGCTGGCCCGTCAGATGAACATCCGTTTTTCGGAGGACGAATATCTGGAAATTTCACGCCAATATATCGATTCACAGCAGCATCCTGTACGCATACTGGAACAGCCCAACATGCCGTCGGAACAGCGGAGCATGGAAAAACCGTTTGTGATCACCGACTGCATCTACGGCTTCGCCTGCAACCCCTGCTCCTTCTCCTGCCCGCAGGGCGCAATCTCCAAAAGCGGCACAAACCTCACCCCCACTGTAGATTACAGCAAGTGCATCGGCTGCATGCAGTGCGTCAACCACTGCCCGGGTCTGGCCATTTTCGGATACGATCTGAAGAAGAACACCCTCTTCCTCCCTGTCGAATATGACGTTGAAGAGGGCAAGGAGGTCTTCCTGGTTGACAACAACGGCAAGAAGGTTGGCGAAGGCGTGATTGAAAAGGTCATGCGCAAGACGAACAAGACGCATGTCGTCCGCGTCCGCGCTGTAGAGACGCAAAATTTTGCGTCTCTGAAATTAACCGACGCCAGAGGCTTCATCCTGAAGGACCGTTATCCGAAACCGTTGGAATTCAAACAGGTCAAAGATATTGAGGCGGAGACCTATGTGTGCCATTGCGAGGATGTCACGCTGAAACAGCTGATAGATGTGATCGGCGACCGCAAGTTCATCTCCGTCGATGAGCTGAAGCATATCACCAGGATGGGCATGGGCCCATGCCGCGGCAAGCGCTGCATCCCGCGCGCCAAGCAGATTCTGAGGGCGCACGGCATCGAGGTTTATGGCGACGCCACCCCGCGTGCCCCGCTCTCCAACCAGATAACCTTAGGCGACGTCTATAACGCGAACGCCAAGGAGGTGTTTGTATTCCCCTCAGGCAAGGTGCGTAAGGAGGAGGTGCAGGTACTTGTGGCCGGCGGCGGCATGGCGGGCAGCGCACTGTTCCGCTATTTTGCCGAGGCGGGCATGAAACCGGTGCTGGTCAACAGCGTGCGCGGATCGTCATGGCGCTGCATCGGAGGAGGCCGTCCCGCCTTCTCCAACCCCGACATCTCCGATATTGCAAACCACAACCAGGAGATTTTCAGGGAAATCCAGAAAGTGCACAACATCCACTACAAACCCACGCGCTATGTGAACCTGGTGCATGACCAGGCCACCTACGACGCTTTGGACGCCTCCCGCGCATGGTCGGATGCCTATATGATTGACCGGAAGGATTTCGGCAAGGAGATTTCACCGCTGTGGAACAACAGCAACAGCGTCTATAGCCACGCTTTGATTTCCAATGACTGCTGGCAGGCCACCCCGGGCATGACCATTGACTACGTGCGCGGCATCGCCGTGGAAAACGGCGGCACCCTTATGGAGGACTGTACGCTGGAGCATGTCTCCCGCAAAGGCGACAAGACCGTCGCATTGGTGCGCACACATCAGGGCGAATGGGTTGAATACACCTGCGGCCATTTTGTGAACTCACTGGGACCGGGCGCACAGCAGTTCGCCAAGATGCTGGGGCTGGAGACCAACCTCTACCCCGTAAAGCATCAGGCCTTCATCACACGGAGGCTGCCCAACATGGGTAAGGCAGGCGACTCGCTCGACATGATCATTGACCGGAGGCACTATAAGGGATTCACCGCCGTCTACGGGCAGCAGTTCCTGCACACCGGACAGATTATCGGCTGCGCCTCCCCCGACACCGATGCATACGAGGCACGTCAGAACCTGAAATACAACAGCAAGGAGTTCCTCGAAATCGTGTCGGAGGTCTTCGCCGACTGGATTCCGAACCTGGCAAGTGTCGGCTTCCACGCCGTATGGTCCGGATACTACACGGAGCCGCGCTACATTGTGGATCCGGAGGCCGGGCTGCTTGTCGGCCTGCGCGGCCACGGCTTCATGCTGGGCCAGTATCTGGCGAAAATCTACGTGGACAAGTTCCTCGGCCGCGATGTGCCTTCCTACATGGAGGATCTGAAAATCACCGGCAAGGGACTGAGCGAAAACGCTTTCAAATAAAACGCGTTACCTTCGCAAAAAGCGACGGAAACATGAAGAGACTTGTAACGACAATACTCCTGCTCTCACTCGTATGGGCAGGTGAGACCTTGCGGGCGCAGCAGACTGCGGACGGGAAAAAGCCGTGGTGCAGCCACGCCGCCCTTGAGACAAGGGTGGACTTCGATATGCAGCTGATAGACAGAAGGAATGACCGGTTCAGCAGCGCATTTCAGGGCAAATACCTGAACTTCCAGATGGACGGCTGGCTCGCCCCGAAGGCGAGCTACCACTGGCGCCAGCGCATCAACGCGGGGAATATGGGCTTTTCCACCACCTTTTTCGAGGGTACCGACTGGATGTACCTGCAATGGGACTTCGCACCGCGATTCTCCATCACCGCAGGTAAGGAGGTGGTGGCCATCGGCGGCTGGGAGTACGACCTTGCGCCCATCAGCATGTACTTCTGGTCCGAGTTCTGGAACAATGTGAACTGCTACGAGATGGGGATCTCGCTCCACTATCGCACGGAACACTCACACCTCCAGGCACAGGTCACCAATTCGCCATACATCAAAACAAAAATGGCGAACCTCTACGCCTACAACCTTATCTGGTACGGCGACTTCAACTGGTTCAAGCCGATTTGGTCAACCAATCTGGTGGAATTCGAGCATGGGAAGTTTATCCATTACATCGCGTTGGGTAACAAGTTCGATTTCGGGAAGAGCTACCTCTACATCGATGTGATGAACCGCGCCTGCGACCGTCAGGACCGCTTCTTCTTCCAGGACTACACGCTCATTGTGGAGGCGAAACGGCAGGTGACCGACAGGCTGAACCTCTTTGCAAAGGGCGGTATTGACCGGCACGAACGTAATGAAATTGAAGGGTTTTATTTTGATGAGATCCCACCAGACCCCTACGACTGGGACCTTTACGTACCGGCTGGAACCTATTACCAGTATGTCGGCATGGGAGGGGAATATTATCCGCTAATTGGAAAGAACACCATCAGGCTGCACGCATTTGCGCTTATGAAAAGCCGCAACAACGGACCGCTCACCTTCCAAGCCAACCTCGGCCTCACCTGGAAACTTGGCATAAAATAAAAAAAAGGCTGCCGACGGCAGCCTTTTTTTTATTGCGGTACTATTTCGCTTTTTGGCTCTCCAATTCCTTCAATTTGGCCTCCACCGCCTTCAACTTTTCTTTGAAGTCCGGCTCACCCTCATTAACCTCTATTCTGGTATAAACCTGCTTTAACATCACTAACGTATTGTGGTCCATACCGTTAATACTTTCCGCCTTTTCCAAGTATGGAAGCGCATCGCGCAGCAGCTGCTGGTACACAGCCGCAGTTTTTGCATACTCATTATCATCCGCAATGTCGTTCATTGATTTGGAGATGTCGCTAGAACGGTTATAGTAGCAATTGCCCAGATTGTAATAGACATAATAGTTGTCCGGCTGTAGCGTCTGAGCCTTCTTCAACAACTCTTCAGCCTTCTCATAATTTTTCACACCTATCAGTTCCTTGCCCATGTTAATCATCAGCACAGGATTGTCCGGATTCTGTTCCAATGCCCTGTTCATAACCTGCATGGACTTTTCGTTGTCTCCTGCCCAAGCATAGATGATGGCCTCCTGCGTGGCATATTCCACATTTACCTTGGCATTCGAAGAGGTGTCTTTCAGCACGCTGTGCTGCCTGATGACCTTAATGGCGCGGTTTGTGTCCCCCTCCTCCTTATACATCATGGCCAAGCGGATGTATGGTTCATTCCTTTTCACCTTCGCTTTTGTCATGTTGTAGTACTGCTGCTTGGCCACGTCCTTATGACCGCTCAATTCAGCCGCCAAGGCATAAATGTAATAGGCATTTTCATCCTTAGGATTGCTCTTGTAAGCTTTTTCACCACGATCGTAGGCCCAATCATATTTCTCCTCCTTGAGAGCCGTGTAGGCCTGATTAAAGAAGAAATCGGAGCAGAAAGCCAAACCGGTCACCGGGTCGGCAATCCGCATGCTGACCCTGATATCAGGATTCAGCTGGCTGGCCTTTCTATAAGCTTCGTAAGCCGTATCAATTGCATTTTCGCACAGATTGGCATATTTTGGATTGGGTTTTTCACTGGCCTGCTCATTGGCAATCATCAGGTAAATGTTGCCCCTGAACATCCACGTTTTGGCATCATCCTTGGTGTCGGGATGCACGCTGGCCGCATCAATATACCGTTTGGCTTTGTCCCAATACTGGTTACCATAATGGGTATAGGCGGAATTAACGGCGGATTTCTGGGCAAAAGCTACAGTGCCCGTCCACGCGACCATCAGTAAGATTGCAAGCATTCGTTTCATGTTTCAACTTTTTTTAATGGTTATTACTCCTGTTTGTTCGTTTCGTTTTCTGTTTCTGTTCCGTTTTCCGTTGGAGTGGCGGTTTCTTCCGCTTCCTCCTCATTTTCTGTCGGCACCTGAGTGACCGATGCGATTTCGTCAGTAGGTTTCAGGTTAATCAGCCTCACCCCTTGCGTGGCTCTTCCCATCACCCGGAGTTCCGAGACCTTCATCCGGATAATCACACCGTTCCGGTTAATGATCATAAGGTCCTCCTCATCATTGACATTCTTAATGGCAATCAGATGTCCGGTCTTGTCTGTAATGCTGATGGTTTTCACCCCTTTTCCGCCCCGGTTGGTCTCGCGGTATTCCGCTAAGGAGGAGCGTTTGCCGTAACCTTTCTCCGACACCACCAGAATGTCATCATTGTCATTATTTACACAAATCATGCCAACCACACGGTCATCGGGTGAGGCAAGGGTCACACCCTTCACACCGGAGGCGTTCCGACCCATAGGACGAACCTTTTCCTCCTTGAAACGAACCGCCTTTCCTGAATGCAAAGCCATCATGATGACAGCATTGCCATCTGTCAGCCGCGCATCCAGCAATGTATCCCCATCCCGGACAATTATGGCGTTGATGCCCCGCTGCCGCGGCCTGGAATAAGCCTCCAACGTGGTCTTCTTTATGATTCCCTTTTCCGTGCAGAGCACAACATAATGGTTGTCGATATATTCCGGATCGGTCAGCGAAGTGACATTGATGACCGCCTTAATCTTGTCATCAGGCTCAATGTTCAGCAGATTCTGCACCGCCCTCCCCTTTGAAGTCTTGGCATCCTCCGGTATCTCGAACACACGCAGCCAATAGCAGCGGCCCTTTTCCGTGAAGAAGAGCAGATGGTTGTGGTTGGTTGCCATGAACATCTTCTCAATGAAGTCGGCATCGCGGGCGCCGGATCCGCGCGAACCCTTGCCGCCACGGTTCTGAACCTTGTATTCAGCAAGACTGGTGCGCTTGATGTAGCCCATATGCGAAATGGTTATGACCATCGCATCATCGGCAATCATGTCCTCAATCCGGAAATTGGCCGAACCCGAATATTCGATCTGACTTAACCTTTCGTCACCATATTTTGCCTTGATTTCCAGCATTTCGCTTTTGATGATATCCATCTGCATGGATTCATTGGCCAGCACATCGGTCAAATATTGGATTTTCTTCTGCAACTCGTCAAATTCTGCCTGAAGTTTTTCGCGCTCCAAGCCTGTCAGCTGGCGCAAACGCATCTCCACAATGGCTGATGCCTGTATTTCGGAGAACTGCCACCGTTCCATCAGCCCGTTCCTGGCCTCGTCCACAGTTTTTGAGGCACGTATCAGAGCAATTATCTCATCAATTATGTCAAGAGCCTTGAGCAGACCCTCCAGAATGTGGGCGCGCTCCTTTGCCTTGCGCAACTCATAAATGCAGCGACGTACCACCACATCGTGACGGTGCTTGACAAAATAGTGGATCAGCTCTTTCAGGTTGAGTGTCTGCGGACGGCCATCCACCAGAGCCACATTGTTGACACCAAAGGATGATTGCAGAGGCGTGTACTGGTACAGCTTGTTCATCACAACCTTGGGCATGGCATCCTTACGCAGTTCCAGCACCACCCGCACCTTTTTCTTGGACTCGTCCCGGATTTCGGCAATGCCGTCAATGCGACCCTCCTTCACCATGTCGGCGATATGGCTGACCATCTCAGACTTGTTCACCTGATACGGAATGGAGGTGATGATCAGCCGATCCTTTCCATGGGCATGTTCGGCCGTTTCCAACTCCACCGTTCCACGCATGATTACCCGTCCACGGCCAGTACGGTAGGCCTGCTGTACGCCGTCATAACCGTACACTGTGCACCCCGTCGGGAAATCGGGAGCCTTCACATGCTGCATCAGTTCATCCACAGTTATTTCCGGATTGTCAATATAGGCAACCACACCGTCCACCACCTCCGTAAGGTTGTGAGGCGGCATATTTGTGGCCATACCGACAGCGATGCCGGACGAACCGTTCACCAACAGATTGGGAATTTTGGCCGGCAAAACCACCGGTTCGGTCAGTTCCTCATCAAAGTTTGGCTGGAAATCCACGGTTTCCTTTTCAATGTCCACCATCATCTCCTCCGCCAGCTTCTTCATCCTGGCTTCAGTATACCGCATTGCAGCAGGGCGGTCCCCATCAATGGAACCAAAATTGCCCTGGCCGTCCACCAACGGATAACGCATACTCCAATCCTGTGCCATGCGTGCCATTGCATCATAAACAGCTGTATCCCCGTGAGGATGATACTTTCCAAGCACCTCACCCACAATTCTCGCCGACTTTTTGGTCGGATGGTTGGACAGGTTGCCCGTGTCCCACATGGCATACATGATGCGCCGGTGCACCGGCTTGAAACCGTCCCGCACATCCGGCAACGCCCTCGCGACTATCACCGACATGGCATAGTCAATATAGGCGTTCTTCATCTGTTTGTTGATATCGACTGGGACTATCTGCCCAAACTGCATCCCCTCTTCTGGATTATTCTGCCCAGGAAAACCCTCCTTGGTGTTCTCTTCCATAGAAATCCTCTTGACCTT
>JAEEGK010005734.1_pt1 | contig 30011 bp, 32 predicted proteins | sample 8958771 | NCBI WGS metagenome assembly JAEEGK01 (sample SAMN16246547, study PRJNA631951) | gut metagenome | biome: gut microbiome; feature: rumen; material: SC-attached | host: Bos | place: Iran: Karaj | collected 2018-10 | reverse complement strand
GGCTCTCGCCGCTATTGCCTTTTATAAACGATACCAAAGAAAATGTTCAGGCAATACTTGAAGAATGCGCACGTGTCAAAGTAAAGGGAATAGTCAATTGCGGAATGGGCGTAACATTAAGAGAAGGCGACAGAGAATACTTTTATGAGGCACTTGATAAGCATTTCCCGGGTTTGAAACAAAAGTATATTGAAACATACGGATATGCCTATGAAATCCTGAGTCCGAATGCAAAAGAACTATCTGAACTTTTCAGAAATTTCTGCAAAGAAAAGGGTATAATGTATAAAGCGGATGACGTTTTCGCATACATGAATGAGTACCCCGAGAAATACAAACAACTGAGTTTATTTGAGGAGGGAATATGAATAAAGAATGGTCGGAATTAAACAAACAAATGCAGACTCAGTTAAAGAAAAAAGATACTTTCGAAGATGGTATCGAATCTTTGATTGAATTAAGAAACGAAGTCTGGGAAGTGATTGCTTCTTTTAAGAGGGATTTGAAAAAAGAAGATTTCAACGCAATCCCTTTCTTAAAAGCGGAAGGCCTTCACAATAAAACAATTGCCTATTCGCTCTGGCATGTTTTCAGAATCGAAGACATTGTTGCGCATGATCTCGTAAAAGGAGACGAAGAAGTTTTCATTAAGAAAGGTTATGATAAAAAAATCGGTTCGCCAATCATCACCACGGGTAACGAACTTTTTCAGAACGATATCGCGGATTTCTCCAAACAGCTTGATTTAAAAGAACTGTACGCATACATTTCGGATGTTAAGAAAAGCTCCGAAAAGATCCTAAAAGAATTAACCTACGAGGATTTGAAAAGAAAAATCCCTGCAGAGAAAAAGGAATATCTTAAATCTCTACACGTCGTAAGCGAAGACGAAAGCGCAGTCTGGCTCATTGATTACTGGTGCGACAAAGATATTCGCGGACTGATTCAGATGCCTTTTTCGAGACACTGGATAATGCATACCGAGGCGTGCTTAAGAATAAAAAGTAAGATTATTAAATAACGAATTATTGTACATTTTTTTATAATAGTGCTATACTTCACTCAAGGCAAAGATGTCTGACAAACGGATATCTTTGCCTTTTTATTTTTTTTATGAGGAAGAAAAGTCATGGAAAATAAGCTTATTCAGGTTGTTTCGGCAACACCCGGTTTAAAAATCGGAGATGTGAAATTTAATACAAGTGAGATTACAGACATAATAAATCAGTCGGCAGAAAGCGGGCTTATAGTGTTTCCCGAACTTTCAGTTACAGGGTATACTTCGGCGGATTTGTTTCAGAGCGATTTACTCCTAAAAGAATCGGAAAAAGCCCTGCAGGAAATTGCGGATGCTACCAAAGGCAAAGAACTTACGGCAGTAGTCGGAATTCCTTTCAGGTTTGCAAACTGCATTTATAACTGTGCGGCGATTATTTCGGGCGGAAAAAGAAAAGCGCTGATTCCCAAATCATATATTCCGAATTATTCTGAGTTTTATGAGGTCAGATGGTTTACTTCGGGAAAAGATATAAAGAATATGACGGTAAAAATCGGCGGTGAAGAAGTGCCTTTCGGAGTAGATATACTAGCGGAAGATGAGGCAACGGGAGCAGTTCTCGGTGTTGAAATATGTGAGGATTTGTGGATACCCGATAAGCCAAGCACACATGCTGCATTGGCAGGCGCCAACATACTTGCCAATCTGTCGGCTTCGGATGAACTTATAGGGAAACAGGACTACAGAAAAGAACTTGTAAAGCAGCAAAGCGGTTCGTGTTATTCGGCTTATATTTATGTTTCGTCGGGAACGAATGAGAGCAGTACTGATCTTGTTTTCTCAGGACATTCGATTATTGCCCGGAACGGAAGCATACTCGCGGAAAGCATCTTCCCTGAATATCCGCATATCGAAAAAGCGGTAATAGATCTGCAGGCGATAATGCATGACAGAAGACATCAGAACACATTCGAAAACGAAAATGTAAACGGATACAGAAGAGTTTCGGTTAGCATTAAAGCCATAGGAAAAAATGAAGTCGGCGCGAGAGAACTTGGTGAGATTTTAAAACAGTACGACTATCCTATTGCAAGAAATCCTTTTGTTCCGAAAGACGATAATTTAAGAAAATCACGCTGTGAAAAGATACTTCGAATTCAGGCTAACGGACTGGCAACAAGAGTCCGTTCGACAGGCATTAAAAATCTTGTTATCGGAATTTCCGGCGGACTTGATTCAACCCTCGCACTTTTAGTCTGCCATGAAGCAAAAAAACTCGTAAAGGATATTCGCATCATCGCATATACAATGCCCAATCGCGGAAACACAACCAAGACAACGTTTGACAATGCAAGCCGTCTGATGGAACTGCTAGCGGATGAGTCCCACGAAATACCGATTGAAGAAGGAGTGAAACTTCATCTGTCGGAGCTCGGACATGAAGAAACATATCAGGGCGAGGGCGATGTGACATACGAAAACGCACAGGCCAGAATGCGTACTTACATACTGATGGATGCCGCAAACATGAAAAACGGTCTTGTGGTCGGAACAGGCGATTTGTCGGAGCTTGCGCTCGGGTGGTGCACGTATAACGGAGATCATATGTCGATGTATGCGGTAAATACTTCGGTTCCCAAAACTCTGGTTCAGTATATCTGCAGAACCTATGCATACACATGTGAAAACGAGGAATTAAAAGAGGTTATTTTATCAGTATGCGATACGCCGATTACTCCCGAACTGACACCAAATAAAGAAGGCGAAATAGCGCAGAAGACCGAAGAAAAAATCGGCAAATACGACCTAAACGATTTCTTCCTCTTTTACACTTTAAGATACGGATTCGAGCCTGCAAGAAGCGTGGCATACGCTATTAAAGCTTATCCCGAACTTGCGAGCAGCGATATATTTGAAGCCGCGAAGAAATTCTTTAAGCGATTCTTCACGCAGCAGTTTAAAAGAAGCTGTCTACCCGATGGTCCGAAGGTTGGTTCGGTATCGTTATCACCCAGAGGCGACTGGAGAATGCCAAGCGATGCTTCCGTAAAACTGTGGCTTGACGATTTGGAAAAATAGAATCAGTAAAGGAAAAAATATGAAACCGATTATAGGAATTATTCCTCTTGTCGATGAGGAAAAAGACAGTTTATGGATGCTCCCGGGCTATATGAATGGAATTGAAAAAGCCGGCGGTATTCCGATCATGTTTCCGCTTACGAGCGATGCGGATGATATAAAAGAACTTTTGTCTAACGTTCAGGGCGTGCTTTTTACCGGCGGTCATGATGTAAATCCGGCGATATATAATGAAACTCCGATAAACCAAACGGTCTCATTTTGCAAAGAAAGAGACGATATGGAAGCGGAAGTTTTAAAGCAGGTTTTGGAAAAAGATATGCCTCTTTTAGGAATTTGCAGAGGAATTCAGTTTATTAATGCGTACCTCGGCGGAAGCCTTTATCAGGATATACCGACACAGTTTCCGACAAAACTTAATCATCATCAGAGCCCGCCTTATGACAAACCCGTTCACAGAGTGATCATAAAAGAAGACAGCAGTCTTTTCGGCCTTTTAAACAAAAAGAGTCTGGAAGTTAACAGTTACCATCATCAGGCGGTAAAAGAACCGGCACCGTGTTTTAATATCATGGCCGTTGCGGAAGACGGACTAATTGAAGCGGTGGAGATAAAAGACAAAACTTTTGCATGGGCGCTGCAGTGGCATCCTGAATTTTCTTTTATGAGTGATGAAGACAGTTTTAAGATTTTTAAAGAATTTGTAAGGCACTGCGAAAGATATTAAAACATGTCTGCTTGACGATTTGGAAAATTAATCTAATATTAGGTTTATGAAGAGAATTGACCCTGAATCCTTAGGATTAATATGCCAAAAATTCATAAACGCCGAAGCCAGATTAATCAGTTCGAATTCGAGCGGGCTTATCAACGATACTTTTCTTGTGAGCGCGGCCGGTAAAATGTATGTGGTCCAGCGCTTAAACAGAAATATGAATGCGGACTTCCTTGAGTTTAATTACGGACTGTATTCGAAAGCCTGTGAAGAAAATAACTGGCTTTATCCGAAGTGGATAAAAGACAGTGAAGGCGAGTATTTTTATACCGATTCCGATGATGATAAGTGGAGAATGTATCCGTTTATAAGCTGTGAAATTCTTGAAAAACCTCTTTCGAAAGAGCGGCTCTTTTCGCTCGGACAGGGTTTGGCGAGAATGCATGAAATCTTTGATTCAATGGATGGTAAGCCCAAGGCAGTTTATCCGATGCTTCACAATCTTTCGCATTATTTCGATGAATATAATCGTGTACTTGGCGAAACAAAAGAAATGCGCGATGAAGAGTTGGAGAAAATAATCGACGACAAAATCGATGCAATGCTTGATGTTAAACTCGACACTTCATCAGTTATTCACGCAGATACCAAACTTTCAAACATTCTTTTTTGCAACGGAAAAGTGGTCGGTTCGATAGACATGGATACGATAATGTCCGGCTCGGTATTGGAAGATATCGCAGACTGTATTCGTTCATCCTGCGTATACAGCGGGAGATTCGACAAAGAAGCCGCAGAGCAGATCATAAAAGGATACGAAAGCCTTTCTTCCAAAAAAGAAGTCGAAAAAGATCTGCCACGGGTATTTGAAAAAATCTGCTTTGAACTAGCACTCAGATACTACACGGATTCCGTATCCGAAACTAAATATTTTAAGGAAATCTATCCCGGTTACAGCAGGGAGAGAGCAAAGAGTTTATTGAATATATTATGGGGGTAAGTTATAGTACTTATCCCTATTTATTTTATGAGGAAATATGTATAATAAAATAGGTGTTAAAAAGAGCACTGGGAGGAGAATGAATATGCCACACGTAGAGATTAAATGTTATCCCGGCAGAACCGAGGAAGTTAAGAGTAAATGTGCTTTGGAAGTTTCCAAAGTCGTAGCGGAAACTTTAGGCTGCAACGAGTCAGCGGTTTCCGTTGCCATAAAAGAAATAGAGCAGTCTGACTGGAAAGAAAAAGTCTGGAATCCGCAGATTGTTGAAGAAGAAAAATATCTTTACAAAACCCCGGGTTATACCTGCGACTAAAGGATGGAAAAATGTCTAAGATTTATTTTATAAGACACGGCGAGACCGTCTGGAATGTTGAGAATAAAATTTGCGGAGCTACCGACAGCCCTCTTACAAATAAGGGGATAGAGCAGGCGAAGGAAGTTGCTGCGAAGATAAAAGAACTTGGAATTACGGCTGACGAAATCCTTTATTCTCCGCTTTCGAGAGCAAAGGATACAGCCTTAATTATAGCCGAAGCAACGGGAATTCCCGCAAAAGAAGAGCAAAGGCTGTTCGAGCAGAACTTCGGCAAATATGAATCCACCGCCAGGGACGGCAAAGAATTTCTTGAAGCCAAGAAGCAGTTTTTAAACAGATACGACGGCGGTGAGTCCATGCTTCATCTGGCTCAGAGAATCTACAATCTTCTGGACGATATCAAGGCCGCAGACAAGACTTTTATACTGGTGGCGCATAACGGAATTGCGAGAGTTATCCATTCATACTTTTATGAGATGAGCAACGACGAGTATGCTGCATTCGGAATTAAAAACTGTGAAATCGCAGAGTATGATTTATAAAACATGAAAAAGATTTTAGAAACCGAAAGACTGGTTTTACGCGAAATGAATACGGACGATTTCGAAGCGTTGAAAGCGGTGCTTGGCGATAAGGAGATTATGGCTCATTATCCATACACTTTCGATGATAAAAGAGTCACGGACTGGATAGAGCGCAACGTGAACCGTTACAAAGAAAACGGCTTCGGACTCTGGGCAGTGTGCCTGAAAGATACCGGCGAAATGATCGGCGACTGCGGACTCACACTTCAGAATATCGAAGGTGAAATGTTACCGGAAATCGGCTATCATATTCGAAGAGACTGCCAGCATAAAGGCTATGCGAAGGAGGCGGCAGCGGCAGTTCGCGACTGGGCTTTTACGAACACGGATTATCCGTCTCTATACTCGTACTGCAAATACACGAATGTGCCTTCGATCAAAACAGCCGAAGCGATAGGAATGCATTTTGAAAAAGAATATCCTGACGAGGCCAACGAAGTTACTCACGTTTCGGTTATTCATAAGAATGAGATAAATAAATGAGCGCATTATACGGAATAGGCGTGGGCGTCGGCGATCCCGAAATGCTCACATTAAAGGCCGTAAATATCATAAAAGAATCAGATATCATCTGCCTTCCGAAGAAAGAGAAATCGGAATGCAGGGCTTTTAATATTGTCGAAAAAGTCGTTCCTGAAATAAACGAAAAAGAAATTCTTTGCTTTGATTTTGAAATGATAAAAGACAAAGAAATTCTTAAAACTCAACACCGCGCTATTTTTGACAGTGTAAAAAAGTACATTGAAGAAGGTAAAAATGTAACCTTCCTTACTATCGGCGATCCGAATGTTTACTCAACGTTTTCATACATTGCGGAACTGGCAAAAGAAGAAAATATCGAAGTAAAAACAGTAAACGGAATCAACTCTTTCTGCGCAGCCGCAACGGCACTCGGTATTTCGCTCTGCGAGGGAGAAGAACAGTTTCATGTAATAGCAGATACAAGCGATATAGAAGAGGCATTGAAATTGAGCGGAACAAAGGTGATAATGAAGTGTGCGAGGTCAATGCCTTACATCAAAAAATGCCTTTCCGAATATAGAGACAGCATTGAGGTGTATGCCGTTTCCGAATGCGGAACAGCCAATGAGCGAAGCTTTTACGGTATTGATGAACTCCCGGATGATTCCGGATATATGATGACGATAATTGTAAAAGAGATTTAATTCTTTTAAGGGGAAGGAATAGTGAGAGACGAAGATTTTAAAAGATTTGACATGCAGAAACCGCCTGTCAGAACCAGATGGTATTTAAGGCCGCTGACATACATTTTAAGCGCGCCGGATGTTGCGAAACACAAATGTAAAATCACAAAGGTGAATACGGAAGGCTTGAAACCTCCTTTCGTTCTTCTTTGCAACCACAACGCTTTTATGGATTTTAAGGTTGCGACCAAGGCAATCTATCCGTGGAGAGCAAATTATGTTGTTGCAATTGACGGTTTTATCGGCAGAGAAAAACTTCTTCGCGATGTCGGCTGCATTTGTAAAAGAAAATTTACGAATGATATTACGCTCGTAAAACAGCTCTCACAGACCATAAAAAACGGAGATGTTGCGGTAATCTATCCCGAGGCGAGATATTCTTTATGCGGCACAACCGCCGTACTTCCTGAATCCCTCGGAAAACTCTGCAAGCTTCTTAAAGTTCCCGTTGTAACTTTAATATGTCACGGACATCATGTAAATTCACCTTTCTGGAATCTCCACGACCGCGGAGTGAAACCGACAGAGGCAGAGTTTACTCAGATTTTTACGGCCGAAGAATTAAAAGATGCATCTGTTGAAGAAATCAATCAGAAGATAGTTGAAATGTTCCAGTACGATGATTTCGCATGGCAGAAAGAACGCGGAATCAAAATCACATACAAAGGTCATGCGGAAGGACTTCACAAGGTGCTTTACCAGTGTGCTTCCTGCAAGACAGAGTATAAAATGAGTTCCGAAGGCAGAATTCTTAAGTGCAATGCCTGCGGAAAAGAATGGGAGATAACCGACTTAAGTGAACTTAAAGCGGTATCCGGCGAAACAGAATTTTCGCATGTTCCCGACTGGTACGAATGGGAAAGAGAAAATGTCAGACGCGAGGTTGAAGAAGGAACATATTCTACGGGCGTTCTGCCTGTAAGAGTTGATTCGCTTCCGAACGCGAGAAAATATATTCCGATCGGCGAAGGAACGATGGTACACGATATGAACGGCTTTACCGTAAAAGTAACGGATAAGGACGGAGATGTTCATGAAATGGTTAAAAATGTGCCGTCACTTTACTCCTGCCACATCGAGTACGAGTATCTCGGAAAGTTCGGCGACTGCGTGGATTTAAATACGCTTAAGGATACCTGGTATACCTATCCCGATCCTGGGAAGTGCGAGTTCTCAGTCACCAAGATGGCCCTCGCCACGGAAGAACTTTACAACGCATACTGGAGGAACCAAAATGGCTGAAGATTGTTGGGTAATGAAAGGAAACGATTATTTTCGTTTCCGTACAGGCGGAATTATAATTCACGACGGTAAAATGCTTTTCGTTCAAAGCAAATTCGGCGGAGATTATCTCTACACGGTCGGCGGATGCGTTCACATGTGCGAAACCACAAAAGACTGCATTGAACGTGAGATTTATGAGGAATCAGGCATACGCGTTCACGCCGAAAGACTGGCGGTTTTATGCGAAAACTTTTTCAAAGGCCACGGCGGAATAGTTGAAGGAAAGGACTGCCACACCATAGAAATGTATTACATCCTTTCGGTTGATGACATGACTGATTTTAAGAGCGTAACCGATGATGGTGAAGATCTTGTCTGGGTACCCGTGGAAGAAGTTAAGAACAGCGTTATAAAACCTTCTTTTATACCCGAGAGAATAGATGAGATTTTATCAGAAGACAAAATAATACATATTATCGAGGAGCGCGACAGATAAGGGAAGGCACGATGATTAAAGCAGTTATTTTTGATATGTTTGAAACCCTTGTAACATTGTTTACCGGCAAAATCTATTTCAGCGAAGATATCGCTGCGGATGTCGGCGCAGACCTTCAGGAATTCAGAAAAAGATGGCATAAAACCGAAGAAGGCAGAAGTACCGGAGAGTACACGATAGAAGAAGTATTTGAAACAGTTTTCAAAGACCTTGGAATTTACTCCGAAGAAAAAGTTAAGCAGATAACCGGGAACAGAAGAGAATGCCTTAAGACCACTTTCGATGCGATGCCTGAAGATTCGCTTAGCCTCCTAAAAGAATTAAAAAACAGAGGCATTAAAATCGGCCTTATATCCAATACATACTCAGACGAAAGAGATGCCATAAGACAAAGTGTTTTGTTCCCGTACTTCGATGTCGCACTTATTTCTTATGAGCAGGGAATACGCAAACCCGCCCCCGAATTGTTTACAAAAATGACCAAAGAACTCGGCGTCAAACCTGAAGAATGTTTGTACGTCGGCGACGGCGGTTCCAAAGAACTCTTCGCCGCAAGAGATGCAGGAATGCATCCTGTACAGTGCACATGGTTCCACGATTTAGCCTTCGAACCGCACGTTCCGTGTCCGATATATGATGAGTTTGATCACGCGAATACTCAGCTAGAAATTTTAAAATTTATCAAATAGAATAATTTGAATTCAATTAATTCCTAATTCTTTATGAAAATATTTTAAAGTTGAAAAACGATATAATCTGTTAAATTCTTTATCATGGAGAATAGATAATCCTTTGATATGAAGGATGTATTTATCCACATAATTCAACGCTTCCAAAGTTATACGATTTATATTTTGCATTGTTTCGATATATTCGTCATGATCTATTATCGCTTTAGACGAAGAAATATAAGAGGATTCTTTTATAATAACTATTTTTGAATAATCCAATCCGGATTTAGATTTTCTGGATCTTTTAGAATTCTTAAAATGATAAGCATTTTTATGATTAATTGAAGTTCGAAAAGGAATGCAGATAAAGTAATCATCGTGCGTATCAATTAAAAGACAATTGTATGGTCGCGATTGTTTATACATCAGTTCCGGATAATCAGATAAAGGGTAGTTGTTTATAAAATCACTGGATAAAAGATAAATATCATAAACATATTCCATATAGGACTCCTTGATAAATTTATATAGATTAATATTTTTGGGGAAAAATAAAGAAAAATGAAAAAACGGGATTGATTTCTCAATCCCGTGAATATACTTCGCTCGGTTAATTTTATATTACCGACGAGTCAGAACCGTCACTCGTCATCTTCGCTCGGTTAATTTTATATTACCGACGAGTCGGAACCGTCACTCGTCATCATTAAGCGAAGCTAACAGATTTCTCTGTCTGAATATATTATAAATTATACATTTGGGATTAGCAATATGGATAATAATGAAAAATCAAAGAATGTAATACTGATTATACAGTATTCTTTTGAAAAAAAGCAATGATTAATTTATCAAATGCAAACTGGTAAAATCGCTTCTTTAGGGTTCTTTATTTTGATAATTGTGTTTAATTATTTGATTACGTTAATTTGCCGATATAATATAAAAAATATATAGTATTAAAATCAAGATAAAAAATTAGAATAGTCGGATTTAAGATGGTAACAATATTTAATGATGTAAAGAAAATTTCTATGGAGAATTATTAGAAGAATAGGATTATAGGCAGAAAGTCCATTTGACCCCGCAAGATGTAAATAAGGAGATTTGAAATGAATGATATCAAAGATTTGGATTTTTGGGAAATCGGAATAAATAAAGATAATATTTTTAGATTATTAAAAGATTTTAAAGGGAGAATTTTTAATTCGTATATTTCAAAAGATAATGTTGTAGGAGAAATGGACTTTGATACGTTTAAAGAATTTGTTAAGCATAATGAAACGAAAACATTGTTTTATTATGCTTTCCCGCTTGAAAAGAATCGTGTATGTATCAATGAAGATTTTTTGTCTTTGCAACAAATAAAAGATGAATTTGTTCCGTTATTTGAACAATATGGAATTACGATAGAAGCAATTTCAAGAAAAATACCTGACAAATTAAATCTGTTTTATGAGATTGACAAAAAGTATTATTCGGCCAAAGAAGTTTTTTTATTGGATAAAATTGTTGCTTACAATAAGAAAATATCAGATGATTTTGATAATAATTCTATTACAGATCATGTCAATATTTATGTTAATTACAATGGTTGTATCTTTAGAACAGTAATTTCAGATGACACGATTTTAAAAGAATATGATAATAAAAGAGTAGAATTTCTTAAAGATATTCTTTTGAATGCCGTAAATGATATTCAACAATTAACAGATGAAAATGAATCGGCAAATGGTGATGGATGGGAATTACTTGCTAATTATTTATTTAAAGACAAAACCTTTTGGTCAAATACTACTCAAAAAGAACGTCGAGTATATTTCGACCAAAAAATAAATCAAGTATCTATTCGCCCTAATGATGATATGGAATTTATGGATATTCTTCATAAATGTTTGAAAGGAAAAATAAACATTTCTTTGGAATTAGCAAGAGGATACCAATGGCGTATTTCTTCTGAAATATATAGTTATACAGAGCAATCAATAAAAACGGAATATGGCGATTTTCGTAAAATGAAAAAATGCCGAGAAGATTATTGGGCAGAAACAATTGCTTGTTGGAATGATGAAGATAAAACCCGATATCAAGATACTGTTTATTGTGATATTTGTGAACATAGAGAAGACTGTACTTTTGAAGGTAAAGCAGTTTTGTTTAATCAGGAATACTAGATTGCATTTAGAAAAAAGCGTTGAGAAAAGTCACTAAAAAGAACAATAAATAATCTAAAAGGCTCGTTACCCCATATTTTTTGTCCTATATAGGATGCAAGATATGGGGGTATTTTTTGTCTTTTACTTTATATTGCTAGCGATAAGATTGAGGTTTTATTTGCTGATGATTTGTAAACAGTTAATTTGGGGATTTATGGATACTACGTGTAGTTTCATCTTTTATAGCATTATGCGTGTAGTATTTTTGGGATTTGTAACCGATACTACATGCGGTTATTTATTTTATGAAATTTAGCGTGTAGTTCTCTAAGAATTTGTAACCGATACTACATGCGTTTCTCGCCTTTATTGAATTCTGCGCGTAGTTGCCCAAAAACCGCGAAGCAAAACTACGCGCATAAAAGACACAGCTCAAATTCCGCGCGTAAAAATCCTAAAAAAGCTTGTTGACAGAAAAATAAAAGTGTATATAATGAGTATATACAATAATTAATTATTGGCAAAAAGGAATTCGCGACTCTTTTTTGCCGGCGCGCAAAGGAAAACCATATGGATATCATTATCAGTAACGCTTCGGGAGTTCCTATTTACGAACAGATTGAAGAACAAATTAAGGGCCTTATAATGACAGGAGAACTGAAGGCAGGGGACGCTCTCCCTTCAATGCGACTCCTGGCAAAAGAATTACGCATCAGTGTCATCACTACAAAACGTGCCTACGAAGATCTTGAGAGGGACGGCTACATTGAGTCCGTCATCGGCAAAGGAAGCTTCGTTAAGGGAATGAACAGTGAGATCGTAAAAGAAACCATGCTTTACGCCGCTCAGGAACTGATGGAAAAAGCAGTGGATAAGGCAATTATCGGCAAAGTATCTCTCGAAGAAATGAAGGAGCTGCTTGAGATTATTTACGAAGAAAAGAAAAACTGACAGCATAAAAACTCAGAATTATTCTAATGTATTTCGAGGACGAAAATTATGGAAGAAGTTAAGAACGTAATAGAGATAAAAGACGTAACAAAAGATTACGGTGATTTCAAGTTAGATCACATTAGTTTTTCCGTTCCCGAAGGAAGCGTATGCGGCTTCATCGGACAAAACGGCGCAGGAAAAACTACGACCATTAATCTTATTTTGGATACCATCAACAGAGACTCCGGAGAAATAAAACTTTTCGGAGAAAACATCGACGGAAAAAGTGCCGAGCTTCGCGAAAATATCGGCGTTGTTTTTGATGAAATGGGCTTTCATGATTTTATGACGGCCAAAGACATCAACATCATGATGAAGAATATTTACAAAAACTGGGACGAAGAAAAGTTCTTTGATTATTTAAAGAAATTCTCCCTTCCGAGCAGGAAAAAATGCGGCGCGTTTTCACGCGGTATGCGAATGAAACTACAGATTGCCGTAGCGTTATCGCACAATGCAAAAATGCTTATAATGGACGAGCCGACCAGCGGTCTCGATCCGATTGTAAGAAACGAAATGATTAATATTTTCCGTGAATTCGTGCTCGAAGAAGACCATACAATTCTTCTTTCTTCACACATCACGGGTGATCTTGAGAAAATCGCCGATGAAGTTGTATTCATTGACGGCGGTAAAATTGTGCTTGTGGGAAACAAGGATGAAATCCTGGAAAAACACGGCATTTTAAAGTGCAAAAAAGATGATCTGGAAAAGATCAGCCCATCCTTAATAGTAGGTTATGAATTAAGCAGTTTCGGTGCAGAAGCTCTCGTTAACGACAGAAAGGCAGCAGAGAAACTCTATCCCGAAGCAGTTATCGAACCCGCAGCGCTTGAACAGATAATGATTTATTACGTAAATGCAGGAAAGAGGTGAGTAGCATGAAAGGTCTTATCATAAAAGACATAATGTGCCTGAAAAAACAGCTCACCATATTTGCTATCGTATTAATTGCGGTTGCCGCAGTATCAATTATGTTTGCGATTAGTACGAAATGCGGAAACATTGCCATAGGAAACGCCACTATGCTGGAAGAAGAACAGTTTGGCGAGCTGGATATAGTCGGTTTATCAACCGAGATTATGGTCTTTTTTATGCTGATTCCTCCGGCTTTGCTCGCAGATTTGTTTTTTGTATTCGACTGTGACAAAAAAGCAGGATTTTATAAAGTTTCGGCTTCACTGCCTGTTTCGACAGAGAAAAGACTTCTGGCCAGATTTTTAACCATATATACACTGGCGGCAATCAGTGCAGGCACGGATATTCTGATTGCGTTTGTATTGTCACTTATTACGGATGTTATAAAGTTTAAGGATTTCCTCGGAATAATAGTTTCCGTTATTTCGGTTATCAGCATTTACGGTGCGCTTGTAATCTTTTTCTGTATTCTTTTAGGATACGAAAAAGACCGTTACGTTCAGCTTCTGGCTATTTTTACAATGCTTGCGGGCGTTGTTCTTATAAACTTTAACAAAATCAAAACAATAATTCATGGTATTGCTTTACATGATGACCGCACAAGAACTATTAACATGTGGGGACCAATTGATTTCATAAAAGAAAAATCATACATTCTTTTAATTGCCGCACTCGCAGTCTCTGTATGTTCCTATTTCGCTTCCTGCTTTATTGCAAAAAGAAAGAAGGGGGTGATCTGATGGGCGGACTTTTATACAAAGATTTTGTGTTCATAAAAGGCAAAAAAATAATTTGGATACTTACAGCATTAACGGTGCTGATGGTTGTCTTAAGACTTGTATTTAAGGGCACGGAAGTGCTTCCCGGTTTTATGGCAACCGATGAAGAGGGAACTCAGATAAACTTGGTGGACACATTCTTTTTTATATTTGATGCCATGCTTATCTATCTCGGATTTATGTTTATAAATATGTGGACGGATAGAATCGCATTAATAGATGAAAAGAATAAAATCCGCTCATACATTGCAGCTATGCCGGTCGGCAAAAATGCTTTTGTGGCTTCAAAGTATATTTTCATAGCAATAGCGACATTTATTTTCTTTTCACTGTCTCAGATATGGCTGATTATCGGCCTTTCATATATGGGAGACGGTCCCTTTAAAGAAATGATGTCTTATCTTTCTGAGTTGACGCTGTTAACTTATGTATTCGCACTTCTTATGGTATCGGTGGAACTGCCGTTATTTATTCTTCTCGGCAGAGGAAATTCTCTTTTTGTAAGAGTGACCATTCCGCTTATAATTGCGGTCGCTGCGATTGCCTTTCTGTTATTTGGAGATTATGAACTTATTAATAATTTCAACATAGGTTTGATTTTTGACTGGATGAAAAATCATCAGACAGAATTGACGTTTGTTTCGATTCTTTCTCCGATTGTTATAGGAGTGGAATATTATTTGTCTTACCTTCTGACTTCATGGATTTATGCAAAGAAGGAGGTGAGCATCAATGAATAAAGATTTGAAAAGATTACTGATTTATCTTGCACTTTCCTTCGGTATGACATTCCTGTGGTTTTTAATCGCTATCCCGCGTGGCGAAACATGGAATTCCATGGGTACGGAACTTCAGTCCTTTGTGTCACTGGTCATGATGTTTCCTGTAATCGCACATGTGCTTACCAGATGGATTACAAAAGAAGGATTTAAAATAAGCGGTGAAAACTCGATGCGCCTCGGAATATCTTTTAAGAATAAAAAATGGATATTCTATTTAATTGCGTTGATTCTGCCGTGGATTTATTTTGAAATGGCTTATGCTTTTTCTCTGCTTTTCATAAAAGAAGCATTCGATCCGAAAGCCTATGAGGTAATGGGAATAAGCAAAGAAATACTCTTTATTCTTCCGCTCGATTTTATCGTCCTCGGAGCTATCGGATGTTTCGCGGGATTCGGCGAAGAGGCCGGTTGGAGAGGCTATATGATGCCAAAACTTTTCAGTCTCTTTAAAGGCAAAAAGATACCTGCATTAATCATCGGCGGAATTATCTGGGGACTCTGGCATGCGCCGCTTACCTGCATCGGTCACAATTTCGGAACAGAATATCCGGGCTTTCCGTTCCTTGGAATCCTGGCAATGTGTTTATTCTGCATTTTAATAGGAATTATTCTCACCTTTATAACGGAGTTAAGCGGTTCAATCTGGCCTGCAGCAATTTTGCATGCGGTAAACAATACCAATCCGTCAATACTAAAGATTATGATGAATCCGAGTAAAGCAGACCCCGTAAAAGAACTGATTGCAACCTGGGGCGGACTAATGATTTCTATCGCTGTATTTGCAGTAATTATCCTGATTATATGGTATAATCGTAATGGCGCGAAGAGGAGCGCCGTGTAAAAATGAGGGAAAAGAAATATGCAGTTTGGAATGCCGACATTAATTGAAAATCATACTCTTGAAGACAATGTTAACCTTTGCGAAAGTTTAGGCTTAAAGTTCATTGAGCTTAATATGAATTTTCCCGAATATCAGGTTGATAAGCTTGAAGATACCGATTATTTTATGAGCCTTGCGGAAAAGGCAGGCATTTATTATACAATACATCTCGATGAAAATTTAAATATCGCGGACTTTAACCGGCTTGTTACAGGCGCGTATTTGGAGACTACAAGAAGGTCGATTGAAGTTGCGAAAAAGTTTTTGGTTCTTCGTGACAAATACGGCGATAAATCCCAGCCACTTACTATAAACATGCATATGCACCACGGGATTTTCATAACACTTCCCGACAGAAAAGTGCAGATGTATGAAAGAGATTTTGACGTTTACATGAAGTCGTTTGAAACATTCCGAAACAAGTGTGAGGAATGGATTGGCGACAGCGATATAAAAATCTGTGTTGAGAATACCGACGGCTTTAAGGAATACGAGAAAAAGGCTATTAAGTTTCTTTTAGGAAGTCCTAAATTCGGCACGACATGGGATATCGGACATTCAAAAGGCATAAAAGAAATTGACGTTCCTTTTATACTTGAGAACAAAGACAGACTGATTCATTTCCACATTCATGACGGCAGGGAAGAGCCGCCTAAAAACCATCTGGCGCTTGGCGACGGAGATATAAATCTTCATGAAAGACTTAATCTTGCTAAGGAAAGAAACGCAAGATGCGTGCTTGAAACAAAGACTATAGAGGCACTTAAAAAATCAGTGAAGTGGCTTAAAGAAAACGGCTTTGAAACGGAGGTGTAAGGATGGTTACTTATCAGAAACTTACGAGTGAACAGGTAGATACGTTTATAAATATCAGAATAAAACAGCTTCGCGAAGAAGGCGCAACCGAAGACATTGATTTGGTTCCCGCACTTAAAGATTATTACGACCGCCACATGGCTGACGGAACATTTGTTTCATGGCTTGCAATGGACGGCGATAAAATTGTAGGTACGAGCGGTATGTCAATCGTTGAAAAGCCACCTTATTTCAGCTGTCCGACAGGCCGCCTCGGATTGCTTTCGAGTATGTTTACGGATCCTGATTACAGACGTATGGGAATTGCCAAAGAGCTTTTATCGAGAGTGGTTGATGAAGCCAGAAAATGCGAATGCGGCTCTGTATGGATAACCGCATCGGATATGGGTGTTTTATTATACACGAGCTTCGGATTTGTCAAAAACGGCAATTTTATGCAGTATAAGTTATAAAAAAGATAGAGAAGAGCTTAAACGGCTCTTCTTTTCTTTTATGAGCAAACTATACCAGAAGTATATAAAATAATATACGATTAGTATTGATAGTGTATTGAGCTTTTATGAGCGGTCAGATAAAATAAAATCAGAAATTCCGGGATAACCAAAGGAGATTAAGCTATGGAAATTAAAATCGCTGAAAATATAAGAAGGTTAAGAAAAGAGAGGAAGCTTACCCAGGAACAGCTTGCGGAAGTATTCGGAGTTACTATCGGAGCGGTACATAAATGGGAAGCGGGACTTTCTGTTCCCGACATAAAAATAATTATGGATATGGCTGATTATTTTGATCTCTCCGTGGACGTGCTGCTTGGATATGAGATGAAGGATAACGGTCCCGAAGCGGTTCTTAAGCGTATTCAGAAAAACCTGGATGAGAAAAATCCTGACGGCGTGGAAGAAGCGGAAAAAGCATTAAGCAAGTATCCGAATAATTTCCTTGTTGTAACTTACAGTGCTCTTTTTTATCTGGTCATCGGACCGTACGACGAGAAAAGATATTATAAAAGAGCGTATGAACTCTTCGAAAAAGCGCTTCTTTTAATAGATCAGAAGGGAAATTCCGGTATAAGTGAAATGAGCATATACAGCTATATGGCTCAGGCAAAGCTTATGCTCGGCGAAGGTGATGAGGCGGTTGAAATCTTAAAGAAAAATAACTGCGAAGGAATATACAACGACATTATAGGATATACACTTACCTCTTTCTGCCACAAACATGATGAAGCTGAATTCTTCCTTTCGTATTCTCTGATTCAGTCATTAAGGAACTTAACCGAAATGGCTCTGGGTATGGCCAACGTGTATATTTCTCGTGAGGATTATGAATCGGCTGAGCAGATAATAAAATGGTTTATCACAATTACTGACGGTCTTAAAAAAGAGGATACGTTCAGCTTCGTGGATAAATACAAGGCAGTTGCACTTTCTCTTCTGGCATATGTTTATTTAAAGTCCATACATGCAACGAAAGCTGTAAGTACATATAAAACCGCACTTGAGGTTGCGAAGGCATATGATGCGAATCCAAACTATGATGCAAACAGCATCAGGTTTGTAAAATTGCCTTCAGGAAGTGTTCATGATCTTTTGGGCAAATCTGCTTTAGACGGAATTGAAAAAATTTTTGAAATAGTTAACGATGATAAAACTGTCGCAAAGCTTAAAAGACTTGCGGCAGAATAAAGGAGAAAACTATGGATGGCAAATCATTATATAAACAGTTAAAATCACAGTTTTACAGGAAGAATAAAACAGCATTTTTGTTTGCGGTACTTTCTTCCTTTCTGACAGGTTTTATATCGCTTGGAATATCGTGGGGCATTAAAGCATTAACCGACGTCGGATCGGGTGTTGAAGGTGCTTTGGGCTTCACGACAGTCCTTAAGATAATAGCCGGAATTGTGTTAGGTGCGGTCTTGATTTTACTGGTGGATTTTTTTTCGCGCCCAAAATTCATCAATAAGGCCATGATTCAGTATAAAAACTTCGCTTTTGAGAAGCTAACGGAGAAGAGAATTTCTTCTTTTAAGGACGAAAATACCTTCGCTTACATATCTGCATTAACCAATGATGCGACAAGCGTTGAAGCGGATTATCTCGGAAAAAATTTATTGCTTATTTCAAAGGCAGTTTCATTTTTCGGTTCATTAATCATTATGCTTATTACTTCGCCTCTTTTAACGCTTGTGGCAATCCTTGTAATGCTTTTACCCGTAGCTGTATCGGCGTTTACAGGCAGCAGACTTGTTAATGTGGAAAAGAATGTATCGGATCACAATGCGGATTTCGTAACTTCCGTAGGTGACTGTTTAAGAGGTTTTAAGGTAGTTAAAAGCTTTAAGGCCGAAGCGGAAATAACTTCCATTTTTGATAAAAACAACAGAAGACTTGAAAAAGAAAAGTTCAAAAAAGACCGCATCAGAACATCGGTTTCGATGATGGGAATGCTTGCAGGCTGCCTGGCTCAGTTCGGTGTTTTTGCAGTCGGTACATACCTCTGCTTAAAGGGAGAAGGCATGTCACCCGGTGTTGTAATAATGTTCGTAAATCTTATGAACTTCCTTATCTCACCCGTAGCGGAACTTCCCGGAATTTTATCAAGCAGAAAAGCGGCGCTCGCACTCGTCGAAAAGCTCGCAAAGGCACTTGATAAAAATACAGACGAATCAGACGGTCTTGATATTAATGATTTTAACCGGTCAATAAAACTTGAAAACGTATCATTCGGATATGATGCAGAAAAAGAGATTTTACACAATATAAATGCTGAATTCGAAGCCGGTAAAGCTTATGCAATTGTAGGCGGAAGCGGCAGCGGAAAATCCACTCTCTTAAATCTTTTAATGGCTTCCTCAAAGGACTATAGCGGTAACATTTTCTTTGACAAATCAGAAATGAAAAACATCTCCGCGGAATCACTCTATGATGTGGTTTCGATGATCCAGCAGGACGTGTTTGTTTTTAACTCATCTGTTAAAAACAATGTGACAATGTTTAAGGATTTTGCAAAAGAAGAAATAGACGAAGCTATAAGACGTGCAAGACTTGATGATTTCGTGAAAGAAAAGGGTGAGGATTATCTTTGCGGAGACAACGGAAAAGACTTATCCGGCGGCGAAAAACAGAGAATTTCCATTGCCAGAAGCCTTTTGAAAAAATCCAAGATCCTTTTGGCAGATGAAGCAACCGCAGCGCTTGACAGGAAAACAGCTTACGAAGTTTCAGACGATATTTTGAACTTAAAGGATATTTTACGAATAGTAATCACACACTCGCTCGATGAATGCCTTCTTAAAAGATACGATGAAATCATCGTTTTAAAAGACGGACGCATCGAAGAAAAAGGAAAATTCGAAGACCTGATGGAAAAGAAAGGATACTTCTACGCGCTTTACACTGTTTCGCATTAAAGTTGTGAATGCAAAAAACGCCGAAAAATTATATAATAGAACACAGGCAGGAGATGCGGGATGGAATGTGAAGGTGTAAGTTATGAGGCGTTTACACATTAAATTAATAATGCCCAAAATGAACCGGCGCCCTATGGATACAGGTTTAAAACTTCATATGGCTCCGCCTCTCGGACTGCTTACTATTGTAAATCTGGTTCGGGATGAGAATTATGTCGAACTCGAAAATGAGAATATCCAGAAAATCAATTACGATGATACTCCTGATATTGTCGGTATTTCGGTGACTGTCGATACACTCCCGAGAGCTGCAAAAATAGCAAGGAGATTCAGGGAAAAAGGATGTGTGGTTGTTGCGGGAGGAATATACATTACGACCGCATACAAACTTATACGTAAAGATCTTTTTGATGTGTACTGCATAGGAGCCGCGGAAGAAACGTGGCCCAGAATTATAGAAGATTTTAAAAACAATAATCTGCAATCCGTTTACAGATGCTGTGCGCCTGTTTCGGGTAAAAAAATCGTATCTCCGGCATATGATTTCCTTAAGAAAGGCGAATATCTTTACTGCAATGTTATTCACACAAGCAGGGGATGTCCTTTCCGCTGTGATTTCTGTTACAACAGTGCAAAGGAAAGACAGTATGTTAATCGCGATATAGAAGATGTTTTAGCCGATATAAGAGCTGTTCGGTCAAAGCATATAATGATCATTGACGACAACTTTGCCGGCAATCCGAAGTGGACCAAGGCTTTTCTTAAAAGAATTATACCGCTTAAAATCAAGTGGAGTGCTGCGGTTTCCATTAATGCCGCGTATGATGACGAACTTTTGGATCTTATGAAAAAATCAGGCTGCAGGAGTCTTTTTATCGGATTTGAAAGTATAAATCCGTCATCGGTAAGTGGTGTCCACAAAGTTCAAAACAGTGTGCATGAATACGAAAGAGCCATAAAAGCTATCCATGACAGAGGTATTATGATAAACGGAAGTTTCGTATTCGGTCTTGACGGAGATACTGTTGATACATTCAAAACGACACTTGACTGGATAGTAAAAAACAGAATAGAAACCGTAACATCACATATTCTGACACCGTATCCCGGAACCGCTCTTTACGACAGAATGAAAGAAGAAGGCAGAATTATTACAAATAATCTCGCGCTCTACAATACTGCGAATGTGGTCTACATGCCTAAAGGTATGACAAGGGAGGAACTGTATCACGGATATCTTCAAATCTATAAGGATATCTACAGTTTCAAAAACATAATTCGCCGGTGCCCGAAATCAAAAGAGATAAGAGCCGCTTATTTTATGTTTAATATTTTCTACCGGAAATTCGGCAGATTTACCGATACACTCTGCAGAATCATATCATATGAAAAAATTGGATGGTTTGCGGAAAAATTTTCGGGATTTATTTGATAAGTGAAAGGAAAAATAATGAGTGAAATAGTATTTGATACCGCAAATGTAAACGATATTGATGAACTTGTAAGACTCAGAATAGCATATATGATAGACGATTTCGGAAGCATTACCGACTACGAGAGAGAATGCATGGAAAAGCAGCTTCCGGATTACTTCGAGAGGAGACTCGGCAAAGAACTGATTGCCTTTGTCGCAAGAGCCGAAGGAAGGCTCGTGGCAGCAGCCTATCTTTTAATCATTGAGAAGCCTGCAAATCCTTTCCTTCCAAACGGCTTTGACACTGAAGTATTAAGCGTCTACACCGAGCCCGAATACAGGGGCCGAGGCATCTGTTCGCAGCTTATGACAAATATGATTGAATATGCGAAAGAGCATAAGATTTGCCGTATCGATCTGGTGGCCACTCAGGAAGGCTACCCAATCTATAAGAAGCTCGGCTTTGAAGACAGAGTGCAGAAATATATCGACATGAGAATGAAACTGTAAAATGGAAATCTGGGCATACGAGATGTGTTATGACAAAAATGAATATGAGCCCGTTGATATTGAATGTGTTCCCTTTGATAAGGGCTACATTTCGGAATATAAAACGCTTTATAACGAAGCGTTTTTTCCTATGCGTAAAGCACTCGATATTAAGCCCTACAACTGGTATTCCGATGATGAAGCAATCATAAAAAAAGCAAATGACATTTTTCTTTTGATTGAAGACGGAAAACTTATCGGTTCTGTCGCAGTTTATTGTAACGAAATCGATGATTTGTTTGTTAATATAAAGGAGACCCAAAAAGGGTACGGCCGAAAGCTTCTTTTATGGGCCATAAAACACATACGAAAAAAGAATGACCTGCCGATCACTCTTCACGTTGCAGAGTGGAATAAAGATGCGCTTAAGCTCTATGAAGACGCAGGTTTTAAAATAAAAAACAAAGAAAGAGTAAGATAGAATGAAACTAAGAGCATTTGATATTGATAAAGATTTTGATGTTATAAAAAACTGGATTACGGACGAGCGAACACACGCTTTCTGGTGCGCAAACCACACAAATTTTCCGCTTGAGAGGGAAGATTTTTCACTCCTCCTAAAAGAGATAGATGAAATGTTCCACGATGCGCCTTACGTTGCAACAACTGATGACGGAGAGGTTGTGGGCTTTTTCTGTATCGGAGGAGTAAACCAAGAGACTAAGGAAACCATGCTTAAATTCGTGATGGTGGACGGTTCAAAGCGTGGTCAGGGCATCGGAAAAGAGATGTTAAAACTTGTCGTAAAACATATCTTTGAAACCACTGATGCAAAGATAGTTCAGTTAAATGTTTTCCCACAAAACCCCATAGCAAAGAAATGTTATGAGGGCGTCGGATTTGTGGAAAGAAAACTGACTACCGGTGCATTTAAATACAAAGACGAAGCCTGGGACAGATGCAATATGATTATTCGAAAAGACGGTATTAAGATAAGAGAAGGCGAACCTAAGGATAAAAAAGCAATAGAAGATTTATTCCTTGAAATGCTTCATACAATTTACAATACAGATGATGTTAAAGGTTATGAAGAAGGCTATCTTGATAAGTTTTTCGAAGGAAACGGCGACCGCGTATATGTGGCAGAGGCTGACGGAAAAGTAATCGGATATATTTCAATCGAAGAGCATCATGATGACAAGGATTACTTCTATCTTGATGATTTCTGCGTTGCAGGCGCCTATAGAGGCAGGGGACTCGGAAGCGAGTTTCTTAAAAAGGCAGAAGAATATGCGAAGGAGCGAAACATTCCCGCGATATGTCTTCATGTTGAAAAATCCAACACAGGCGCCATGAAATTATATGAGAAAAACGGCTACGGAAAATTCCGTGATGACGACTCAAGAGACTTTCTTTTAAAGGTTCTCGACGAATAAAAATGATAAAAGATGATTATATAAAAATTGATAATCTGGATTTACCCGAGCTTGAGGTTTACAGGCAGAACAACGAAGTTAAGCTTCTTAGAGCAAACGAACCCGAGCCCGGAATCTTTATATGCGAAAGCGCAAAGGTCATTAAAAGAGCACTCGACGCGGGATATGAACCGCTTTCGATTTTGGCATCCGAGGCAATTGACGAAGAGAGCAGAAATATCCTGAACGGCATCAAAGACGTTACGGTATACGTGGGAGATGACAGCGTTTTAAGAGAACTTGCAGGATACGCATTAACAGGCGGAATACTCTCCGCGATGAAGAGGAAACCTCTTTTATCCATAGAGAAAATCATACAAGACAAGCGCCTTATTGCAGTTCTTGAAAATGTTGAAAATCCTACCAATATCGGCTCGATTTTCCGCTCCGCGGCAGCAATGGGAGTTGAAGCAGTAATTGTTACCTATGACTCATCAGACCCCTTATACAGAAGGGCTGAGCGTGTCAGCATGGGTACTGTTTTTCAGATCCCGTGGACGAAGACCGACAGGGATACGGATTATCTAAAAATCCTTTCCGACAACGGCTTTGCGACCGTTGCAATGGCGCTGTCCGACGATTCGGTTAATATAAACGACAAGCGCATAAAAGACGAAAAGAAACTCGCCGTAATCCTCGGTAACGAGGGATACGGCTTAAAAGATGATACAATTAAAAGAAGCGATTATGTGGCAAAGATTCCGATGAATCCTGTAGTGGATTCGTTGAATGTCGGAGCCGCAAGCGCGGTTATGTTCTGGGAACTTTCGAGGGAGAGTTTTTAGGAGGGGTTATGAAAAAAAGCATTCTTGGAATTATAATATCTTTATTGGCAGTTTTTCTTTTATCAGCCTGCAAAGAAACAGGCGGTATTAAGTTACTTGATAATGCATCTCCGGAAACGTGTGCCCTGGCACTTTATTATTTTGACGGTGAAAAAACCGAAATGAAATGGATCTTCGATCAGGAGGAAGAAGAAAAAATAATAGAAGAAATAAACAAGCTTAATACTAAGCAAGCGGACTCTTCCAAAATCGAAGACATAAAAGTGCCCTGCTACGGAATCGGCATCAGCGATAAAGACGGAGAGGAAATATGTCTTTCTTATTGTGACGGACTCTGGCTGACAAAGGATGGAAATGTTTACAAAGCAAAGTATAATTTAAAGAAACTTTATGACAAAACTTCCGATACAGGCAACAGTTATGACGGCGGACTTTTATACCCGAATGCAGCTTTGCTTGGCGAATATGATGTAAGATTTTATCAGAAAGTCGGAGATTTTCCGAGTGAAAAGAACAATATATCGATGTCGTTTGTCAGTATGGAAGATAATATAGTAACGGTCAGCTTAAAAAATGACAGCGGCGCGGATTTCTTTTATGGTGAATACTTTTCGCTGCAAAAAAAGATTGACGGTGAGTGGTATGTGCTTCCGATGAAAATGACCAACTGGGGATATAGGGATATCGGACTTTATCTTCCTGCGGGAGAAAGCTCGGAAGAAATCTGCAATCTGACGCCGTACGGAACACTTGAAAAAGGAACGTACAGAATAGAAAAAGAAGGCCTTGCGGCCGAATTTGAAGTACAATAAATAGAACTCTCTCTTATTAGACACATATGTCTAAACGCGTAAAAACGGCATTTCTCGCTTTGTGTCGTGTAAAAAACGCGTAAAAATTTTTATTCTGCAAAGGAAAGGAGGAAAACCTCATGGATCAGAAAAAAGTCGGTTCATTTTTAAAAGAACTGAGAAAAGAAAAAGGAATAACTCAGGAACAACTTGCAGAAAAACTTAATGTATCGGGAAGGAGCGTTTCAAGATGGGAAACGGGCAACAATATGCCTGACATATCACTGTTAGTCGAAATCGCTGATTTTTACGATGTGGATGTAAGAGAAATAATAGAAGGAGAGAGAAAAAGCGAGATGATGAACAAAGAAGTAAGAGAAGTTGCCACCAAAATGGCGGACTATGCCAATACGGAAAAAGGCAGATTATTAAAAGTTGTACGTTTAATAGGAATTATCGGAGTAATAATACTTGCTGTGGCAATTATTTTACAGTGCATTAAATATGAGCCGAGCATTCCGAGTTTTATTGCGGTAACACTGTCACTCGTTGCATTTATTGCAATGCTTATAATGACACTCTACGTAAACGGAATATTACAGAAGATAAAGAAAAGAAAAGCATTTACAATCAGTCTGATTGTGCTTTCGATTATAGCAACTGTTGTAGTTATAAGATATGTTATTCTGGTCGTATTTGTAATCGGACTGGTAGCGTTTGAAATGCTTGTTCCGACGAAAAAAGGTACGGAATACGACAAGGCAGAGATTATCTCAAAATACGGTTCGGACATGAATTCAAAATTCCTGCTTTTCCCCGATGATCTGGACAAAGCGGTTGATGATGAATTCGCTTATTCCGCCAAGACAGGCCTCTTTGATACCGACGGATACTTTATCTTAAAAGTTCAGTACGACGAGGAAGATTACAAGGCTGAAGTTGACCGTATGGCTGATATCAGCTACACGATTACCTTCCAGAGTGATTCATATACAAACTACATCATGTACGATGAAACCATGTACAATTATCCCGCGTATATCGCTTCCGACGGACACGGTCATGCTTACGAATACGCTCTTTTGGATGAAGACAACGATACGATTATATATGTGGCACTCAGTTATCCGAAATTTGTCGATTTAAGCGGCTATGAGGATTATCTTAAAACAGATCCCGATGCATACGAAGATAACGGTGCTTCAACACTCGAGAACTTCACTATTTACTATCATCGTTTCCCGGGATTTGACGGCTGGGTAGGTAATTAAAAAAACAAACCGCATGCAGTCCTTTCGGAGAGCATGCGGTTTATTAAAGTGTGAGAAAGAAGCGAACAAATGAATTAGTTTTTGCTGTTAGGCATAAAATCTTTAGGGAAGTTTTCGTCTAAAAAATCTCTTTCCGGGAATCCTCCGTTCATGAAAGGATTCTGCATCTGCTGCTCACCTTCGGGAGCCTTCTCATCTTCGGGAAGAGCGGACTGTTTTTTGAATGAAAGTGTTACTTCAACTTCAATTAATTCACCGCTTCTGTTTATCGTAAGAGTATATGTGTCGCCTTCGTTTCCTTTTGCGATAATACTTCTTAATTCTTCCGAATCGGAAATATCTTCACCGTTAACTTTGGTAATAAGATCGTTTGCTTTAATTCCTGCTTCTTCTGCAGGGCTGTTTTCGTCGACCTTCTGAACTACTGCGCCCGAGAGACCGAACTTCTTGTAATCGCTTCCAAGATCATAAATATAAACACCTATATAAGGCTTTGTTATGCTGCCGTCTTCGATAATTTCGGTAATGATCTTTTTAACGCTGTTAATAGGAATTGCAAAGCCGATATTGTCGATTGATGCAGTGTTGTAACCGTTGCTTGAATATTTTGCATTGGTAATACCGATTACTTCGCCGTATGTGTTAAAGAGTGCGCCGCCGGAATTACCCGAGTTGATTGCACAGTCTGTCTGAATTAAATTCATTGATGCATTACTGAGGGTAACATTTCTGTCTAAAGCACTTACAGCTCCTGCGGAAAGCGAGAAAGTGAGTTCGCCGAGAGGATTACCGATTGCGATTACATCATCACCTACATTAAGCGTATCAGAATCACCGAGAGTTACGGGTGCAAGATTATTTGCATCGACCTTGATTACCGCGATATCATTACTTACGTCGTAACCGATCAGTTTGGCATCATATTCGTCGCCGCCGTAGGTTGTAACCTTGATTTCGCTTGCATCTTCAATTACGTGATAATTCGTAATAATGTATCCGTCCTCAGTCAGTATAAAACCTGAGCCTGCGGCGGGAGTTGTGGTCTGATAACCGAAATAATTGGTTGTAATGGATGTAGTAATTCCTACCGTAGAATTAACGTTCTGCGCATAAACTTCCGATGCACTCATTTTTTTGGAAGTATCCTTGTATGAAACGCTAAGTGCGGGATTATCTTTTACACCTTCATAAACAGTGGTTGTATCGCCTTCGATTGCAGTTTCTTTTTCGCCAGTTATAGCAGGCTTATAAAAGGTATATAATGCAAGACCTGTCACAGCGGTTCCGCCTGCGCCTACAGCACCTCCTAAAAGAGAACATCCGAGAGCCAGAGCAGCGACCTTTAAAGCTGTTTTACCTTTTCTTGTTTTTTTAGGTTCGGGTGTTTTAATTGTTTCTTCATAAGTATAGGTTTCCATATATATCACTCCTTTATTAAAAACAATAAATTGGTCATTTTTTATTTGACAAATCTGATGATAAACGCCGAACCTGAAATAGACTTGAAATCATAAAAAAATCACAATTATTGATTTGAAAATATGATGTTTTAAAGATATATGATAAAATAGATTAGATGGCTTTATGACAAGAGGTTTTATTATGAACAATCAGGATTTACTTAGGATTGCGATGGAACAGTCCGCCGAAGATTTAGGATGCAGAGTAGAAGATTTTTTAAGCGATAAAAATGTAATTGTTCCGTTTAAACTCGGGGAACATGCCAAGAATTATTACAAGCTTCCGATTGGCTGTAACTGCATATCCTACGGCAACAATATTGTTGTGTCGGTTAACGAAGAATTAAGAGACATAATTGATACATACATTAACAAATTTCATTTCTATCACTGCTTCGAAAATCCCAATATGTACTGGCTAAACAATGAGCTTGCAGCCAAGGGATACGGAGTATGTTTTATGGCGGAATATTATCTGCCGGATTTAAGACTCCTAAAAGAATTGCCCTGCGATTACGAACTCAAAGTTCTTACGCAAAAAGACTTTGAAAATCTGTATTTGCCGGAATGGTCCAACGCGATTTGCAAAGACAGAAAAGAATTGGATGTGCTGGGTGTCGGGGCATACGATAATGGAAAATTAGTCGGACTTTCCGGATGTTCATCTGATGCGGATAAGATGTGGCAGATAGGTATTGATGTACTTCCGGAATACAGAAGAAAAGGAATTGCATCGGCGCTGACATCAAGGCTTGCACTGGAGATTCTTAAATGCGACAAGGTTCCTTTTTACTGTACCGCATGGTCAAATATCCGTTCCGTGCGCAACGCTTTTAAGAGCGCTTTTATTCCAACATGGGTAGAGATGACAATTAAACCGATTGCCGTTATTGATGAAATAAATGCGGAATCAAAATAGAGGTAAATTAAAATGAATTACGAGATAGTTTTGGCAAAAGAAGAAGACAGAGAAGGGTTACTTTCACTGTATAAGTCCCAGGTTGGCAGAGAAGGCTGCCCCTGGACCGATGAATATCCGTCAAACGAAACAATAGATTTTGATCTTTCAAGAGATGCGTTATATGTATTAAAAACCGATGGAAAAATAGTCGGAGCAATTTCAATCGAAGAAGACGAAGAGGTAAACAAAATTCCTTATTGGAACAGTGAACTTGAACCTGAAGCGGAGTTTGCAAGAATTGCTGTAAGTCCCGATATGCAGGGGCAGGGAATCGGCAAAATCCTGGTAAAGTTTTTGATTGGCGAATTAAAGAAAAAAGGCTTTAAGGGAATTCATATTATAGTCAACAGATACAATCCGAAGGCACTCAGATTATACGATTCATTTGAATTTAAAAACGTCGGAGAGTGCAGTATGTACAACCAGGATTTCTTCTGTTACGAGCTGGATATAAGATAGTTTTTGGAGTAAATGAAAGGGGTAAAAATGGGGAAAAACTATTTTCAGGCTATACCGATTAAACCTTCATACGAAAAGAAACTCTTGCGATTCACATCGTCTTTAGGCAAGGCAATCGGCAAAGGTGAGACAATTCCTTTCGCGGATAATGATTTAACATATACGCTTAATCTTCAGCATGAGCGAATCGAAAGCAAGAATATCGAATTCGATTACGAGGTATATGAAAGAGCGAAAAATTCATCTGTCAACAATACCTTTTTTGATGCCGAGAACTGGAAAGACAAACATTACGCAAGTAAAGTCGGATTCGGTGTGCTCGGTGTTAAAAGAAGAGTCAGACAGAATGAAAAAATTCTTTACAAAGACACTTTAAGATACGTCTTTTACGGAACGGTGACCGACATTGTCTCAGGTTCACATCCCGATAATGAAATACACATCTGTCCAAACTGCGGTGCAGACCAGACGATAGCCGATCTTCAAAACGGCTGTCCTTACTGCGGCACACAGTATAAAATGGACGATTTATTCCCCAAGATTACAAGCTTTTATTTCTTCGACCAGCTTCAAATGACCAAAAAGCAGGTATTTATCGGCTGGCCTATATGTTCTGTTATTTGTACAATCGGCTTGGCTATATTTGCCTCTCTTTTTAAGAATGATCCTATATTTGCGAATACCATAAAAGAGATTTCCCGGTACGGTCCGATCTTCTTTTGTATTTTAGGAGCAATGTACGGATTCTTTTTATTCCTTTTTATGCATTTGCTTTTTAAGATTGCCAGGGCAATCGTTGATTTGCAAAGAATGGGAACCGCAGCATCCAGAGAACGTTTTGAAGCAAGGATGAAAAAAATCACTCCCGAGTTTTCTTTTGAATATT
>JAEEGK010005733.1_pt1 | contig 30012 bp, 20 predicted proteins | sample 8958771 | NCBI WGS metagenome assembly JAEEGK01 (sample SAMN16246547, study PRJNA631951) | gut metagenome | biome: gut microbiome; feature: rumen; material: SC-attached | host: Bos | place: Iran: Karaj | collected 2018-10 | reverse complement strand
GTCATCGGTGACGGGGCGGATGAATTTATCGCTGTAAGGCTCAATGCGCTTACGTATGTGTTTGATTACCACATCGTAATTTTCACCAGTTTCGTATTCCTTATCTTTATAAATGCGCAACTCAATGAACAGTTTTTCGAGCGACGAGAAGTTCCAGTCGGTCTCCAGTTCGTCGAGTTCGACAAGCAGTTCCTGACGCAACAACTCGACGGTATGGTCGGCCGAGTGGCGCAACAATTCCGACACGCCCAGGAAGCAAGGTTTGTCGTTCTCGATGACGCAGCAGTTTGGCGAAATCGACATCTCGCAATCGGTGAAAGCGTAGAGCGCATCAATGGTCTTGTCGGGCGAAACGCCAGGCTGCAGATAGACCATAATCTCGACTTCGGCGGCGGTGTTGTCGTCAACCTTCTTGATTTTTATCTTGCCTTTCTCGTTGGCTTTCAATATGGTATCGATGAGCGATGCCGTGCTTTTTCCGTACGGAACATCCTTAATCATCAGCGATTTATTGTCGACTTTCTCAATTCTTGTGCGCACACGTACCGCGCCGCCGCGCTGACCATCGTTGTATTTTGAGACATCAATAAGTCCGCCTGTCGGGAAATCGGGATAAATCTCGAACGACTTGCCCTGCAGGTAAAGAATGCTTGCGTCGATGAGTTCGTTGAAGTTGTGCGGCAGGATTTTCGACGCCAGACCAACGGCAATGCCCTCAACGCCTTGCGCAAGCAGTAGCGGGAATTTGACGGGAAGCGCCACAGGCTCGCGGTTGCGGCCGTCGTACGAGAGTTGCCACTCGGTGATTTTGGGCGAGAAAACAACGTCGAGAGCAAATTTTGAAAGGCGTGCCTCAATGTAACGTGGTGCGGCCGCGCCGTCGCCAGTGAAAATGTTGCCCCAGTTTCCCTGACAGTCGATAAGCAGGTCTTTCTGCCCAAGCCCGACAAGCGCAGTGTAGATACTCGAGTCGCCGTGCGGGTGGAACTGCATTGTCTGTCCCACAATGTTGGCCACCTTGTTGTAACGCCCGTCGTCGATGCGCTTCATAGCGTGCAAAACACGGCGCTGCACGGGTTTCAAGCCATCATCGATATGCGGAACGGCGCGGTCCAGAATCACATACGAAGCGTAATCAAGGAACCAGTTCTGATACATACCCGTAACACTCGAGATGTCGGTCAGGTCGTTGGCAAGTCCGCTGAACGGCTTCACGTCCTCAACATCGAAAACTTCCTCGCCTTCGACATCCTCGGGCTGATTCTCGTCGCTGTTAAATTCTTCTGAATCAATTTCTTCCGAAGCCGATTCCTGATTCTCGTTCAGTTCCTCGTTTTCAGAATCCATTGGTGTCTTGTCGTCAAATTCGTCTGACATATATCGTTAATACTTAATTAGTTGCATTTATCATTCCGCAAGTTCAACCTTACAATCATATTTCAAGCATAAATTGGTCAAGGCCAATTATATTAACTTTCGGAAATTCAATCTTTTTCAAAATTTCAAAATGTCTGTCATCGCTAACTAAAAAATCCGCATCAGCAATAATCGCACAATCAACAAATTTATTGTCGTCGGGGTCTTGCATTATCAGATTGAATCTGTATTGTGGGTCAAACAGTTTTACAAACGGGCTGCGCAATATTGCCCCAATAATGTTTGCAGCGAACTGTGCACTAACCTTTTGCGTCAAAATTTCATAGTATTCGCTTATTATATCGTTACTCACGCACATATAAAATTTACCATCTAAAAATGCTTCCCACGCAGAGCGGTATTTGCTTTGTATAGGAATCATTCGCAGAAGACAATGTGTGTCTATAACAACGTAACGCATTATATTACACGCTTTTTGTAGGGTGTGCGCATATGCTCTTTCCCCCAGTCATCAATTGTTTGGCTGTTGATGGTTCCTTTGTTCCAAAGTTTTTCCATCTCTCTGTCGGCACGTTCGGCGAAGAATTTTGACACAACTTTTTTGAGTTCAATCAAATCGCTGTCGGTATTTAATTGAGCCATAGTGTTCAAAATCTCGATTTGCGCAGGATTGAAAGGTTGTTTTAGTGTTTCCATAGTTTTGCGATTTTGCGTTCGTGTAAAATTACGAATTATTTTTCCTCTTCAACCAAATCCTCTTCAATTCGCAGATTATCAATGATAAACTGTTGGCGTTGCGGTGTGTTTTTGCCCATATAGTACGATAGCAAGTTGGCAATGCTATCGCCTTTCTTCACGTTCACGGCATCGAGCCGTATGTCTTTGCCAATGAAGAATTTAAACTCATCGGCCGAAATCTCGCCCAAACCTTTGAATCGTGTTATCTCTGCCGTCGAGCCGATTTCTTTTGCCGCCGCGTCGCGCTCTGCCTCGCTGTAGCAGTATTTCGTCACCTTCTTGTTGCGCACGCGGAAAAGCGGCGTCTGCAAAATATAGACGTGGTTCCTGCGAATCAAATCGGGGAAGAATTGCAGAAAGAAAGTAATGATTAACAGGCGGATATGCATTCCGTCGACATCGGCATCGGTGGCGATTATCACCTTGTTGTAGCGCAGGTCGTCAAGGCTGTCCTCGATGTTGAGCGCGGCCTGCAGATTGTTGAACTCTTCGTGCTCATACACAACCTTTTTGGTCATTCCGTAGCAGTTGAGCGGCTTACCGCGAAGGCTGAAAACCGCCTGTGTCTCAACGTTGCGGCTCTTGGTGATGGAACCCGACGCCGAATCGCCCTCGGTGATGAAAATCGATGACTCGTAGCGCAAATCCACTTTTTCCTCAACGTCAGACTTCTCGGTAACGCCTTTCGGATAGGTTACTTTGCTGTCGTTCAAGTGAATACGACAGTCGCGCAGTTTGTCGTTATGCAGATTGACTTTTTTGGCCAAATCACGTGCTTTTTTCTGCACACCCGACATCAGTTTGCGTTCTTTTTCAGCGTCTTGAATCTTCTTTAACAGGATGTTGGCCGTGTCGGGGTTCTTGTGCAGGAAATCGTCAACTTCTTTCTTGATGAAATCGCCCACAAACTTGTTCACGCTCACGCCGCTCAACTCGTACGGGTGGCCGTCGCTGTCCTTGTCAGGCGCCATATTGGCCGAGCCGAGTTTCACTTTGGTCTGACTCTCGAACGTCGGCTCAATGACGTTGATGGCGATGGTGGCCACAATGCCGCCGCGAATGTCAGAGAGTTCGAAATTCTTCTGATAAAAATCTTTTATTGTGCGCGAAAGATGCTCACGCAGAGCACTTTGGTGCGTTCCGCCCTGCGTGGTGTACTGACCATTGACAAACGAATAATAATCTTCGCCGTATTGGTCGATGTGGGTGAAGGCGATTTCGATGTCGTCGCCTTTCAGGTGAACAATCGGATAGAGCGGCTCTTCGCTGTTGCGCTCTTGCAGCAAATCGAGCAAGCCGTTGCGCGACACAAACTTCTGACCGTTGAAAACCAGCGTCAGACCAGTGTTCAGGTAGGTATAGTTGCGCAACATTGTCTCAATGTAGTCGGTGTTGAAGTTGTAGGGACCGAATACCGACTCGTCGGGCGTGAACTGCACCTTGGTGCCGTTGCGCTCGGTGGTAGGCTGCAAATCGTACTCTTTAATGAGTTTACCCGCTTCAAAATCAGCCTGTTTGACCATCCCGTCGCGGAACGACCAAACCGAAAACTTCGACGACAGCGCATTGACGGCCTTTGTGCCCACGCCGTTCAGACCAACCGATTTTTGGAACGATTTGGTGTCATACTTCGCGCCAGTATTCATAATGGAAACGGCAGCCACCATCTTGCCTTGCGGAATGCCGCGGCCGTAGTCGCGCACGGTGAGCGTGTGGTCTTCGAGCCTGATTTCGATGGTCGACCCGAATTTCATCCTAAACTCGTCTATCGAGTTGTCAATCACCTCTTTGAGTAGTACATAAATACCGTCGTCGGCACTGCTGCCGTCGCCCAGTTTGCCAATGTACATACCAGGCCGCAACCGCACGTGTTCAAGGCCTTCAAGCGTTTTAATGTTGTCGTCGCCGTAATCGTAATTGCTACTGATTGTCATAGAAAATGAAAATTTCGCCAAATATAGAAATATGGATTTTAGACCATCGGGTGATTTATCAACAACGGGGGGTTGAAATTTCCACATGTTCCTCATGTGTGCTGATTTTTTCAGCAAAAATCCTTAATACGCGCAAAAACTCATCCGATTTTTGGAGCCGTTTTTCGGTTTTTCTGAGGACTTGGTACGAATTATTCGAAATTGTTTTTTTGCCGTGTCGGATGGAACGTTTTTTACACTATTCTTGTGATGAACAATGAGTAAAGTTATGCTTAAAAAAATTAGAACAACCGTCGCTGTTATCGTGTTCGCACTGATAACGCTTTTGTTCCTCGATTTTACGGGGACAATTCACGCCTACTTTGGCTGGCTAGCGAAAATCCAGTTCCTGCCCGCCTTTCTGGCAATGAATATCGGCATCGTCATCGGCCTGATTCTTCTGACATTCATCTTCGGAAGACTATACTGCTCCGTGATTTGCCCGTTAGGAATCATGCAGGATATTTTCGGGCGATTCGGACGTATCGGGAAAAAGAACAAATACCGCTACTCCTTCTCGAAAAACCATGCCGTTCTACGGATTGTTGTCTTGGTTGTGTTCAGCGTGACGCTTGCCATTCCTGGCGTAAGCGCCATTGCGCACCTGATTGCCCCGTACAGCGCTTTCGGGCGGATTGCGGCGAACCTGCTTGCTCCCGTCTATGCACTTGGCAACAACTGCCTGGCATACATTGCTGAACGCGCCGACAGTTATATGTTCTACCATGTTGATGTCTGGGTGAAGAGCGTATTCTCATTCATCATTGCAGCACTGACTTTGGGTGTGCTTGCAGTGCTGGCATGGAAAAACGGCCGTACTTGGTGCAACAACATCTGCCCCATTGGAACAATTCTTGGCTACATTTCGAAATATTCAATTTTCAAACCACACATCGATACTGAGAAGTGCAAGAATTGCGGACTTTGCACACGCAGTTGCAAGGCAGCCTGCATCGATTCCGAAAACCACACAATTGATTACAGCCGCTGCGTTGACTGCTTCAACTGCATCGACACCTGCAAGCACGGAGCCATCAGTTACTGCCGCCGCACCATCAGCCAAAGCGCCAGCAATGGCGAGCCCGACAAATCGAAACGCGCGTTTCTGACCACATCGGCACTGTTTCTGGCAGGCGCAACCGTAAAGGCGCAGGAGAAAAAGGTTGACGGCGGACTGGCCATGATTCAAGACAAGCAGATTCCGAACCGCCGAATATCGCCCAAACCCGCGGGTGCGCAGAGTTTGAAGCACTTCACAAACAGTTGTACGGCCTGCCAACTCTGCGTATCGGTTTGCCCGAACAACGTTTTGCGGCCATCGAGCGACATATCATCGCTGATGCAGCCCGAGATGCAGTTCACCGACGGCTACTGCCGCCCCGAGTGCACACGCTGCTCCGAGGTCTGCCCGACAGGCGCGATTATGAAGATTACGCCAGCCGAAAAATCATCGACACAAATCGGCCATGCCGTCTGGATAATGCACAACTGCATTGTGGAGACCGACGGCGTTCAGTGCGGCAACTGCGCTCGGCACTGCCCTGTGGGCGCCATCATTCTTGTCAATAAAGAAGGCAGCCCCAATCTGAAAATCCCAGTGGTGAACACAGAACGCTGCATTGGCTGCGGCGAGTGCGAGTACATCTGCCCCGCCCGTCCGTTCAGTGCCATCTATGTTGAGGGAAATGAAGTTCAACGCGAAATCTGACAACTATGAACACAAATAAAGAAATAAACCGCAGACAATTCTTAAAGATATTCGGTGCAGGAACAGTGGCTTCGGCCGCCTTGCTGACTGGCTGCTCAAAAAACAATGGCAAAACCGCTGGAAACAAAGCCAGCAACGATGAAACAACAGGCCAAATGACCTACCGAACTGACCTTCACGGACAGAAGGTGTCGCTGTTGGGCTACGGATGTATGCGATTCCCCACCAAAGGCGGAATGAGCGGCCGCGAGGACCGCAACAGCGAACTCGACCAAGAGCAGATTAACCGCTTGATTGACTATGCAATAGAACATGGCGTCAACCTTTTCGACACATCGCCAGCCTACTGCCAGGGCAAGTCGGAAGGCGCATTGGGCAAGGCCTTGAACCGCCACAAACGCAGCGAGTTTCTGGTTTCAACCAAACTGTCGAACTTTGCTAACAACACCCGCGAGTCGTCGATGGCGATGTACCAGAATTCGTTCCGAGAGTTGCAGGTTGATTACATCGACTACTACCTTCTGCACGGCATTGGAAGCAAGCAACAGATGCAATCGCGGTACATCGACAACGGAATGCTGGATTTCCTTGTCGGCGAACGTGAGGCTGGTCGCATCCGCAATCTGGGATTCTCGTTCCACGGCGACAGGGAGGGTTTCGACTATCTGCTCGCCCTCAACGAGACCTACCACTGGGATTTCATTCTGATTCAGCACAATTACGTGGATTGGAAGCACGCCACCATGATGAACTCGATGAATCAGAATTCAGAATACACCTACTCTGAACTTGAGAAACGCAACATTCCCGTTCTGGTTATGGAACCGCTGCTGGGCGGCCGTCTGGCCAATCTGAACGACCACGCCACGGCCATGCTCAAAGAGCGTGAACCCGATGCCAGCGTGGCTTCATGGGCTTTCCGCTTTGCAGGGTCGCAGCCGCGCATTCTGTCGGTTTTGAGCGGAATGACCTATATGGAGCACCTGCAGGATAATGTCAAAACTTATTCGCCGCTCAAGCCTTTGTCTGACGACGATTTGCATTTGCTTGCGCAGATAGCCGACATTTACGCGTCGTTCCCGATGGTACCCTGCAACACTTGCCAGTATTGTATGCCGTGTCCTTATGGTCTCGACATTCCAGGCATCTTCAGCCATTACAATAAGTGCATCAACGAGGGCCTCGTGATTGAAGACCGCCAGGACCCCGAATACGCCAAAGCCCGCAAGGCGTTCCTCGTGGGCTACGACCGCAGCGTGCCGCGCCTGCGACAGGCCAGCCACTGCATTGAGTGTCGCCACTGCATACCAGAGTGCCCACAGCGCATCAACATTCCGCGCGAAATGCGTCGAATCGACAATTTTGTTGAATCGCTCAAGCGCAATGGTGCCGATTTGGGCCGCGCTGTGACAATGGCTGGGCTCATCAAGCAACTCGACAGCGACCGCTACTCCTGCGTCATCAGCAAAGACGGCGAGACTCGCACCTACAAGCAAAAAGGCGTTCAGGATTTGCACGACATTGTGCGCGATGCCGACCCGTTTGCAAAGGGCGCACAGATTGCCGACAAAATCATTGGCAAAGGCGCAGCCGCGCTCATTGTGCTTGCTGGATTCACTGATGTGTTCGCACACACCATCTGCACCACGGGCAAAGAGATGCTGCAAGCCAACGGAATACACGTTTCGTTCGACGAGGAGGTTGACTACATCATCAACAATGCTGGAACCGACTGGTGCCCAGTGGAAAAACTGGTGAAAGACTGCAAAACCGCCGACGAGTGCTGGCCCAAGATTGCCCAGTTTGTGAAAGAGATGCGACACGAAATTTGACGCCGCTGCATCGATAATGGCAGATTTTTTCCGATTATTGCAAAATAAATGGTGGAAAAATCTGCCGCCAAGATGCGCAAACTGATGTGAAACAATAAATAACAGGCTATGACTCGATTACTTTTTTTAGGCTCAATCGGATTACAGGAGATTCTGATTATCGCCCTCATTGTGCTGCTGCTGTTTGGCGGCAAAAAGATTCCCGAACTGATGAAAGGTTTGGGCAAGGGTGTGAAAAGTTTCAAAGACGGCATGAACAGCACCGACACGCCCTCCGATAAAGCCGAGCAGGATGGCACAAAATAAGGAACTGACATTCTGGGAACACCTCGACGAACTTCGCGGCAGCATTGTCCGCATTCTGGCTGCCGTGATGGCGTTCGCCATTGTGGCATTCTGCTTCAAAGAACAGGTTTTCAACATTGTGCTGGCTCCGAAAAGTGCGGGATTTGCCACCTACCGCCTGTTCGAATCACTTGGCGCCACGGTTGATGCGTTCAAAGTCAGCCTCATCAATACCGAACTGGCGCAACAGTTCCTCATCCACATCAAAATCTCATTTTTCGTGGGAATACTAGCCGTATCGCCCTACATTCTCTACGCTCTGTTTCATTTCATCTCGCCCGCGCTCTACACCAGCGAGCGAAGGATTGCCGTGAAAGCCGTAGGCAGCGGTTACGTGATGTTCATTGCAGGAACACTGCTGGCCTATTTCTTGATTTTTCCGCTCACCTTCCGCTTTTTAGGCACCTATCAGGTGAGTGCCGACGTGGCGAACTACATCTCGCTCACTTCTTATATCGATACCCTGCTGACGCTCTGCCTTCTGATGGGGCTGATGTTTGAACTGCCCGTTCTCTGCTGGGTTCTGGCGCGCATGGGGATTTTGAGTCATAAGTTTCTGACCACCTACCGCCGCCACGCCGTTGTGGCCATCTGCATTGCATCTGCCATCATCACCCCCACCGCCGATGCCTTCACTCTGTTTGTGGTAGCCGTGCCCATCTATCTGCTCTACGAGTTGAGCATCGGCATTGTGAGGATGACGGAGAAAAGGGCTGAAAAGTAGCAATGCGCTGCATAAAAAATCCCCGCCACACAGCCTTTTCTGCACGGCAGGGATTTTGTTTTATGCGTACGGCAATTAGTTCCTTGTTTTTTTAGTTTGAAAATCTTGAGAATTTTACTTTTATAGTGTTCTCATCGTTAGGGAACGGACCAACTATTTCATTTTCCATATCGGTACTTTGGTAACCGCTTCTATCTTTTAACGATTTGTTATTTAGATACACGAGATACCTAAAATTAGCACTATATTCCTTAGTTTTATCCAAAGATACAGAGATAAAAACAGACCACGACTTTTGGTACGCCACGCACGACGGCACAATAAAACGACGAGAAATCCTATCATTTTTGCTGCTTTAATTTGGTACAGACACCACAAATGCAGATGTTTTCAGTCGAAATGCAAGTGAGAAATCACGCTTAATGATTTTTTTGTTGTTTTTTCCGAAAAAAAATGTCGACTATTACAACCGGAATGAATAATTCATTTCCACAACTAATTATTATTACAACACGTTTAATATCAAAAGTATGAAACTAAAACTTGCAATCTCATTACTTCTGTGCAGTTCGGTTTGTTCGGCACAGTTTGGCGGTTTCGGCGGCGAGCAGACCGGCGAGAACCTCAGCAGTTACACGTCGATAAAGGACATCGACTACGTTGGCGACGGCCACATCGGCCACAAACTCGACATCTACTATCCGAACGACGGACTGCCGGTGCACAATGTCATCATCCACATCTACGGAAGTGCGTGGGGCAGCAACAACTCAAAAGGCTCCGCCGACCTTGGAACCGTTGGCCTGGCCGCACTCAATGCCGGTTACATTTTTGTGACGCCTAACCACCGCACCTACGGCGACGCCCTCTACCCGGCTCAAATCAACGACATCAAGGCTGTGGTTCGCTATCTGCGCGGCAATGCCGCCGAACTTGGCATCGACGACTCGTTTGTGGCCATTTCCGGATTCTCGTCGGGCGGCCATCTGGCTTCGCTCATGGGCGTCACCCGCAACATCGACAGCACCTACACTGTAGAAATCAATGGCGACAAGGCAACCATGGACATCGAAGGAAAACTTGGCAACTACACCGCTTACAGCAGTTGGGTTGACGCCGTTTGCGACTGGTCGGGACCGGTTGACTGCCGATACAAAACTTGCGGCAGCGCAATTGAAATGTCGCCCGAGAACGATATGGTTGGAGGCTTTACCAACGCACAACGCCCTGCTCTGCACGCTCTGCTGGGCGCCAACACCTTCATCGACTCAACCGACGCGCCGATTATGGTGGCACACGGCTCGGCCGACAATATTGTTCCGCAATGCGAGGGCGAGATGTTCTTCAACAACGTGAAGGCGGCCGGCATTATGTGCGAGTATTATCCGCACTCGGGCGGCCACGGCGTGAACGGCGACTTCTGCGATGAGATGATTGCCTTCTTCAACAAGATTAACGACACCATTCCGTCGAAACCGTTTGTCGGCGTTGGTCTGTCGGCATCGGAGCGGACAGTTGAGCCAGGTGCTTCGGTCAGCCTTTCGGCGAAGGTTTACGCCACCGACTCAACAATTGCCAAAGTTGAAATCGTCCAAAACGGCACGGTTGTAAAAACCCTCACATCAGAGCCTTATACATTTAATTTCGAAAACATCGAGGCCGGAACCTACGCATTCAAGGCTGTGGCCACATTCGGAGGCGGCACCACAAGCGCATCGCGTGAGTTGACCGTAACCGCCAAACTGCGCCAAAGCCCGTACGAAGGCAAGCAGCAAACCATTCCGGGCCGCATTGAGGTTGAGAAATACGACGACGGCATTGAAGGCTATGCTTTCCACGACAGCGACAACGCCAACGAGGGCAGCAAACTCCGCACCGACGGTGTTGACGTGGTTGACGGCGGCACTGGTTTCGCACTCGGTTATACTGCTGTTGGCGAATGGCTCAACTACACCGTAAATGTCACCGAAACAGGCAAATACGCTTTTTCGGCAAATGTAGCATCGGGCACAACCGGAGCGAAATTCAAACTCTACATCGACGGCACGCCACTGACGAAAGACGTGACTATACCGCAGACAGCCAGCAACTCGTGGAACACCTATAAATTGGTTTCTGGAACCACCAATGCCGACATACAGGCCGGCGAGCATGTGCTGAAACTGCAAATTTCTGGTGCAAACGGCAACATCGACTATCTGGAGTTTGCCATCGACACTACTCCCGAAACTCCGCCAACCACCTCGGTTGGTGACCAGCAAGTAAAACCTCTGACTGGTGAATGCGAAGTTTATTCAACATCGGGCGTGAAAGTTGGCACTGTGTTCATCCGCGAGGGTGAAAGCATTGAGCAGCAACTAAAAAAAGCCCTCGACCGCAAAGGCTCGTTCATTCTGCGCAATGCAGCCGGGCAATCAAGAGTGGTTGTTGTTCTGTAAACGATCCATTTTATATTTATAACGCCGCTTCTGCAATTGTGGAAGCGGCGTTTTTTTGCGCTTAAAGTTATTTGGCGGAGCGATAACAAATCACTTGTTAAAGCCAACCATCAGTAAGCGATTATCAAACAAAATCGGCGGCCATCTTAACTTTTTGCTCAAGTTTTACGCTTCAAAAAGTGCAAAATCGATGAAAAAGCGGTGCCGGATGAATTTGGCCTACATATTTATACATCAACCGATTGCATAAAAGTCAAATTCACATTTAATTGATTAATAGTAATTTATACCTTTATCGCAACCGATTGCAATACAATTTGCTACGGCAAGTCGCCGGACAAATATCTGAATTTGGAAGTGAAATATCTGAAATTGCAAGACACTCCCCTTCGCCCCTAGTAGTTTTATCATACTACTAATTCTAAAAAACATGAACACTAAACTTACGATTGCAACAATGCTTTTGTGCGGCTCGGCCATGGTGGCGAACGCGCAACAAGCAAAAGACACGGCGACAACGCTCCCGTTTGTCTATCCGGTGGAGAACAGTGGCGCAAGTTTCGCCAAACCTCAAAAACTGACAACGAGCCAGATGGAAAGTTGTCCGTTGCTGCCCGACCCGTTCGCTTGGTCCGACGGCTCTGGACGGTCAGAGGATTTTGCTGACTGGGAGAAACGACGCAACGAGATTAAGGCCGAGGTGGAGTACTACGAGATTGGCGAGAAGCCGGAGGTTGACCGCGACGACGTTGACGCCACATTCGAGAACGGCAAACTGACAGTCACCATCAAGGTTGGCGAGAATATTGCCACGCTCTCATCCGACATCAATATTCCGCAAGGCGATGGTCCGTTCCCGGTATTCATTGCAATGGGAATGTCGGGCTTGTCGAGCCAGTTTGAGGGCTGTGCCACAATGACTTTCAGCCATGACCAGGTGGCCAAATATGAGTCATCCAGCACCCGCTACAAAAACGACCCGTTCAACGTGCTCTATCCGGAACTTTATGAAAGCGGAAACTACAGCAAATGGTCGTGGGGCGTGAGCCGACTGATTGACGGACTTGAAATTGTGAAAGAAAAAGGCCAACTGACAAAACTCGACTTGGAGCACATTGCTGTGAGCGGCTGCTCGTATGCGGGCAAGATGGCAATGTTTGCCGGAGCCTACGACGAGCGCGTTGCACTCACCGTAGCACAGGAGCCGGGTGGCGGCGGCGCAAGCGCTTGGCGCACCATTGCCAACACTGCGAAGAAATTCGGAATAAGCGTTGAAGGCATCGGCAACACCAACTACTCATGGTTTATGACAAGCATGCAGAATTTCAACGGCAAGCAAGACCTTCTGCCGCACGACCATCACGAACTGCTGGCCATGTGCGCACCGCGCGCCCTGCTGGTGATTGGCAACCCCGACATGGAGTGGCTTTGCGACTACTCGACGTACATCACCTGCCGCGCCGTTGAAAAGATTTATGAGACATTCGGCATTGAAGACCGCTTTGGTTTTGTGATTGACGGCGGACACGGACACTGCAGTTCAACTGCGGCCGAAAACGCTGCTGTCAAGGCGTTTGTGCAGAAATTCCTGTTTGGCGACACCACTGCCAACACCCTTATCCGCACAGTCACCAGTGGCAGCAGTTATCCCACTCTTGGCGATATGGACGAGGATGAATATGCAGAGTGGTATGCCGAATGGAAACCCGCCGACCCCAACAAGCCGAAAGCACGCATTGTTGAGCCAACTGACAATCTCACCTACCCTGCCGACAATGTTCCTGAAAAAGTGCTGATAAAGGCTGAAGTTGAGGACATTAACAACAATATTGAAAAGGTTGAGTTCTTTGTGAACGGACAAAAAGTGGCAACCGCCAACGCTGCGCCCTACGAGTACAATCTGACTGGCCTTGAGTCGGGTGTGTTCAATGTGTACGTTGTTGCCACCGACTCCACCGGACTCTACAAAAAGAGCAACACCATTACTGTAACCGTTGAAGCACCAATAATTAAAGTGCTTAAAGTTGAAACCGCACCCACCATCGACGGCAAGGCCGATGATGTTTGGGCTAACGCCGAAAAAATCTTTGCCAACAACGCGCTTCTGGGCACCGGCGGCAATGGCAGCACCAACTGCAGCGGCTCGGCTCAATTGCTGTGGGACGACAATTATGTTTACGTTTTCTGCGATATCACTGACGACAAACTTGTTAACGATGGCGGCGATGTGTATAAGAACGATAATGTTGAAATTTATTTCGACTGCAACAACTCGAAAGGCGGCTCATACGACTCTGACGATGTGCAATTCTCGTTCAACTACGATAGCAAGACAATCGCCACAATTCCATCGAGTTACGGCACAAAAGGAATCAAATTCGCGATAGAGCCCAGCCAAACCGGCTATTGTGTTGAGGCCTGCATCCCGTGGACGACCATCAAGTGCAAAAACCTGAAAACGAACATGTTGATTGGTTTTGAGTTTATGATTAACGACGATGACAACGGCGGCGACCGCGAAAACAAAATCTGCTGGAACTCGACCTCCGACAATGCTTACCAGAATGCGTCGTTGTTCGGCACCTTCACCATCATTGGCGAGGTTGACCCGTCGAAACGCATTGAAATAGAGAAAGAAAAGGAGGAAAACAAAGAACAGACGAACCCAACTGCCATTGACGAAACGCAGAAATTGACGGTTTCGCTCTATCCGAATCCGGCCAACGATTTCATATATGTCGACGGCATTGATGGCGAGTTCGGCTACGAGATTCTCGATGTTGCCGGAACGCTGCAATCAGCCGGAACAGCCAGCAAAAACATCAGCGTGGCCAACCTGTCGAAAGGCATCTACATTGTGCGAATCAATGACGGCACGCAGACACGTAACTTACGGTTTGTCAAAGAGTAACACCATACATGAATAAGTATTAATTGTGGAGGAGCCGTTTCCGAATGGGAACGGCTTTTCTTATGGCATCGCACAAAAAAAAACGGAGCCTTGCGGCTCCGTTTTTCTTATCGCTCAATATTTGAATTAGATGATTTTCTCGAGTTTAGATACGTTGCGGGCAATATCCTCCTGCGGCAACTCGAAGTTGGTCAGGTCGCCGGCCAGATACTGGTCGTAAGCGGTCATATCGATGAGTCCGTGTCCCGAAAGGTTGAACAGAATGGTCTTCTGCTTGCCTTCCTCTTTGCACTTGTTGGCCTCGCGGATGGTTGCGGCAATTGCATGAGCCGACTCCGGTGCGGGAATGATGCCCTCAACCTGTGCAAACAATGTTGCAGCCTGGAACGACTCAAGTTGCGGAATATCAACACCTTTCATCATACCATCTTTAATCAACTGGCTTACAATGGTTCCGGCGCCGTGGTAGCGCAAACCGCCTGCGTGGATGTGTGCAGGTGCAAAATCGTGGCCCAGAGTGAACATCGGCAGCAGCGGGGTGTAACCTGCCTCGTCGCCGAAATCGTACTGGAACACACCACGTGTCAGCTTCGGGCACGATGCGGGTTCAGCGGCCATAAACACGGTCTTCTTGCCGTCGACAAGGTTGTGGCGCATAAATGGGAACGAGATTCCGCCGAAGTTCGAACCACCACCGAAGCAGCCAATCACCATATCGGGATACTCGCCAGCCATTGCCATCTGTTTCTCAGCCTCAAGACCGATAACTGTCTGATGCAGAGTAACGTGATTCAGCACGCTGCCGAGCACATATTTGCAGTTCGGGGTTTGCATAGCAAGTTCAACAGCCTCCGAGATGGCCGTTCCAAGGCTTCCCTGATAAGTCGGGTTAGCGGTCAGGATGTTCTTTCCCGCGCGTGTGCCCATCGATGGCGATGCAATCACCTGTGCGCCGTAAGTCTGCATAATCAGGCGGCGGTACGGTTTCTGGTTGTAACTAACCTTCACCATAAACACTGCCAAATCGAGTCCGAATACTTTTGCAGCGTACGACAGAGCCGCCCCCCACTGACCAGCACCTGTTTCGGTGGTGATGTTGGTCACACCTTCCTGCTTGCAGTAGTAGGCCTGCGCCAGAGCCGAGTTCAGTTTGTGTGAACCAACAGGGCTCACGCTCTCGTTCTTGAAGTAGATGTGCGCGGGTGTGTCGAGCGCTTTCTCAAGTCCGTAGGCGCGTACCAGCGGTGTCGAACGGTAGTTTTTGTACTGATTGCGAACCTCTTCAGGAATGTCAATCCAGCGGTCGGTAGTGTTCAACTCCTGCTCCGAGCAGGCGCGGTTGAACAGTCCCGACATCTCGTCAACCGTAAGCGGCTTGCGAGTCTGCGGGTTGAGCATCGGCAGTGGCTTGTTTTTCATATCAGCCACAATGTTGTACCATTGAGTTGGTATCTCGTTCTCCGTCAGGAAGAACCTCTTTTGTTTTTCCATTTTTTGAAAGTTTTTAATTGATGTTTATGTTCTGTCTGTAAATTAAAAAAGCCCGCAAGTGGAGTGCTTACGGGCTTAAATCTTACAACAAACCGACGGGCTAATCCTCCACTTTAATTTCGGACTGGCGCCACCACCACTGTTTGCTGTTCAAATTGTTCACCATTTTGTTTTTATTAACGCAACGAAATAAATGCTTTTTAGCGAAAGTGCAAAACGTTTTTTTATCGATACGAGATTTGCGCACGCACTCACTCCTTCAATCCTTCATCCTTGACATACACTGCGCTGTCGGCGAACGAGGGTGCCTCGAGCATTTCGGCGGCATGCACTTCGGGTTGCGGGTTGGTTGCCTTCTCTGACGCTACCTGAGGCTGACTTCCTCCATCGGTGGCGAGCCAAACACCACCAAAGCCTAACAGCAGCGCCACCGACGCAGCCGAAAGCCAAAAACGGCGTTTCATTCGTCGGCCCGAAGCCAGATTGTCGCTAATCTGACCCCAGACATAATCGGGGGCTGCATGGCTGCTATCGTGCAACCCTTTGCGGAAAATCTTGTCAATGTTTTTCAAACTCATAACCATCTCATTTAACTTCTACTTACTCAATAATTTCACATCCTGCCGGCGCTGTCCGTAAAGAGCCTCAACCTTCTCCTGCAAAATGCACCTTGCTCGCGACAAGTTCGATTTCGACGTACTCTCCGAGATGCCAAGCATCTGCCCTATCTCCTGATGCGAATAACCTTCAATCGCATAAAGGTTGAACACCATCCGGTATTGAGGAGTCAGCCCCTGCACCATCTGCATCAACTCACCGGCCGAAATCTCGCTCAGCACATCATCGGCCACCAGATGGGTGTCGTAGTCGGCAATCTCGCTCACGCTGTAGAGCAGATTCTGCTTGCGGTAGCGCTCGAGCGCGCAATTCACAACCACGCGGCGAACCCAGCCTTCGAAAGAGCCTTTAAAATCGAAAAGGCCGATTTTTGTAAAAACCCTCAAGAACCCGTCCTGAAGGATATCCTCGGCTTCGGTGCGGTCTTTGGCGTATCGCAGACACACTGCGAACATCTTCGACGACAGCAAGTTATAAACTTTCAACTGCGCATCGGGCCGATTCTTTTTACATAATCTGACCAGCTCGTCCCAATCAATAGTACCAGTCATTTCAAAATTTCATTTGTTGCACAAGATAGACGTGCCGACTCCTCTTTTGGTTGCGTGCCTTGCTCTTTTTTTTGCAGAATCCACAACCCGCTGAAAGTCAATGCTCCGTTTATTATCAATAGTTCATATCCCATTTTGTAACCGTTCAGCAAAATTGGTGCCAAATAGTTGAGTACGATGCAGATGCACGGCGATGCGACAGCCACAATCCACACCCAGCGGTCGCGGACGGGCTTTTTGGTAAACAACCCGAAGGCGTAGAGCCCCAGCAGCGGGCCGTAGGTGTAGCCTGCAATGGTGTAGATGGCGCTGATGACGCTGCGGTCGTTCAGGCGGTTGAAGATGATGATGACCACCGCAACCACCGCCGCAATGGCAATGTGAACGCGCTTCCGAAGCCGAGTCTGCCCTTCGGGCGAAAGGTTGCGCTTCCCAATTTCAAGAATATCGATTGAGAAGGCTGTGGTGAGCGCGGTGAGTGCCGAATCGGCCGACGAATAGGCCGCTGCCACCAATCCCACTACAAAGAACAGCGCTACCACCTGCGGCAGATAGCCCTGCGTGGCGAGCATCGGATAAAGGTTGTCGGTCTGCTCGGGAATGGCAATGCCGTTGCGGCCGGCATAGATGTAGAGCATCGCACCAAGCGCCATAAACAGCAGATTGACAGGAATAAACGCGAATCCGTACCAATACATGTTCTTCTGAGCGTCCTTCAGGTTGCGGCAACTCAGGTTTTTCTGCATCATATCCTGGTCGAGCCCGGTCATCACAAGCACAATGAAAATTCCGCTCAGGAACTGCTTCCAGAAGAAGGTTTTCTCTTTCGGATTGTCGAAGAACCAGAGGCGCGAATAGTCGGACTGAGTAATCTCACGAACCACGCCGCCAAAACTCAGCCCGAGCGAGTTTTTCACAGATACGATGGTGATTACCAGCGCCGCAAGCATGAACAGGGTTTGCAGCGTATCGGTGAAGACAATGGTGCGGATGCCGCCTCTGAAGGTGTAGAGCAGAATAAGCACCATTATGGCCACCACAGTGACCTCAAACGGAATGCCCCACGCGTCAAAAACGGCCAGTTGTAACACGCTCACCATCAAGAACAAACGGAACGAGCAGCCGATGACGCGGCTCAGCAGAAAGAACGCCGAGCCGGTTTTGTACGACGTGCGCCCGAAGCGGTTTTCGAGATAGGTGTAGATGCTGGTCAGATTGTATTTGTAATAGATTGGCAATAAGACTTTTGCAACAATCCAATAGCCAAAGAAGAACCCAATGACCATCTGCATATAAGCGAACTGGTTGAACCCAACCTCGCCCGGCACCGAGATGAACGTGACGCCCGAAATGCTTGTGCCAATCATTCCGAAAGCCACCAGATACCACGGCGACTTGTGGTTGCCGATGAAGAACGACTCGTTATCGGCCTTGTTCCCAGTGAAATAGGAAATAGTAAAGAGCGCGCCAAAATAGACGAGCAAAACTATCACTATGAGCGTTGGTGACATTTTCTGTTATGTTTTCGGCAAATCTACTTAATTTATTTAGGAATTCCGCCATCATCTTCTTTATCTCTGCAATTGGCGGCTTTTGGTTGCACGCACATAACGTATTTAACGTTCTCTATCCAAACTCACCCGAACTAAACCAAATTTGTTATGATTCATTTGGATTCGTTTGGTTAGGGATAAACCTCCCGTTAGGGCATGCAACAAAAAAAGACACCCCAAACATGTAGAGACGCCACATTGTGACGTCTCTACAAAAACGAATCAATTATATATTCCTCGTCTTATCATTTCAATTTCTCCAAAATCTCCTGCATCTGCGCCTCCAGTTTCTCCACCTTCGCCTCCAGCGCGTCTTTCTCGGCTTGCAGGGCGTCTTTCTCGGCCTTCAGTTCTTTCACTGCCTCGATGAGGATTGGTGCAATGGCTGAATATTCAACTGTCTTGTAACCATGGTGATCGGTTTTTACAAGTTCGGGGAACTCCTGCTCAATCTCCTGTGCAATCACACCAATGTGTTTTTCGGTATCGTTGTGGGCGTAAGCGCTATCGGCACCCATTTCGGCTTTGTTCTTCCAATAATAACTTACACCGCGCAGTTTAAGAACTTTGCCCAATGCTCCATCTATGGTTTGAACATCTTTCTTCAAACGACTGTCGGATGACGAATAACTATTGGACAGATAAACATTACCTTCAAAATAACCTGCCCAACCGTTGTTGCTTTTTGCACTTAAAGCAATACCATCACTGCCACTTGTATTTTCAAAATATCCTGCATAGCTATCCGCGTTATTGCCACTGGCTTTTGCATATATTGCATAATTTTTGTTTCTCACATTATCTGATTTCCCGCTGCCCGTAGCATACGCATATATGCCAATATTAGTGGCTCCAGCACTTGATGTGCCACCACCGCTCGCTTTTGCATATATACCACAAGCCACTTTGTTTGTAAATGTGGTTTCTCCTATCTTAATACCATCGCTTCCATAGCTATTACCTGTTGATGTGAAAGTGCCAGATGTTTTTGTGTTTGATGCTGAAATGGTTCCAACAGTCGCATCTCCGCTTGTTGTGAGGCTGCCAACCGTTGCAGCACCACTGGTATTAATGGTTGACGCATACACGCCATTCCAACGGTTGTTAGTTCCACCTAAATCATAAGTAGATACGGTAGTTGAACCAGATACTGAAGGTTTCAAGGTTGAAGCCACACTGCCCGAAACTGTAAGATCTCCACTCGTTGAAAGGCTAGAGCCTGATATTGCACCGCCTGATATTGAGCCTGATGTTGAAAGGCTGCCTACGGTTGTCTGACCAGTAACATTTACTAATCCCTCAAAGTATCCGGCATAGTTGTTCGCATTAGAGCCTTCGGCTTTTGCATATATTGCGTAATTGTTATTCTTATAACTCGATGAATACCCATTGCCTGAAGCATACGCGTATATTCCAAAATTCGTGGCAGGGGAACCGGGGTCGCCATTACGGCTTCCACTTGCATTTATACCGCAACTTACGTATTTAGAATATTGGGTTCCTCCTAAAGTAATACCATTTCCATAGTTTTCACCAGTAGAATTAAATGTGCCTGAAATAGACTTACTTGAGGCATTGATTTCATTCGCATACACACTTTTCCAACGCTCGTAAGAGCCACTTCCGCCCAAATCAAGGTTTGTTGCATTGGGTTTTAATGTTGAAGCCACTTTGCCAGAAACAGTCAGTTTTCCACTAATGTCTGCATCTTCAGAATAAAGGTGGGCTGTGGTCATGTAAACATCGGCAATTATGATACCCGAACAATTAATGGAGCTGGTGCTAATGCTGCTGGATGATAAGGAACCCAAATTTGCCGCACCAGTTGTTGTAATGGTTGAACCTGATATATCACCACCCGATATGGAGCCTGTTGTTGAAATGCTGCCTACGGTTGCTGTGCCTGTTGTTGAAAGGCTTCCAAGGGTTGCATTACCGCTGACGTTGATAGTTGACGCATACACTCCATTCCAACGGTTGTTGGTTCCTCCCAAATCATACGAAGTGCCGGAAGGTTTCAGTGTTGAAGCCACAAGGCCTGAAACTGTAAGATTGCCGTTTGCTGTAAGGCTGCCTACATTTGCAGCACCTGTTGTTGTAAGGCTGCCTACAGTTGCATCACCACTGGTATTAATAGTTGACGCATACACGCCATTCCAACGTTTATCGCTTGCTCCTAAATCATACGAAGTTTGATATGGCTTTAATGTTGAAGCCACAGCATCGATTAATAAAAAACTACCCTTAACTATATCAGTCTCAACTTTGCACAGATGGTCGAAATTGAAAAGACTATCGATATGGTAGGTTTCTTTTTTGGCGACTATTGAACCATAAGTACGGATAGAACTGAATTTGGCTTCCTTGCTCACCTCAATATTATCAACATACAGTTGATTATTTATTCTGACATATTTATTGAGAAAACTGCCGGAAATCAGAGATGAATATCCGTCCTCGGAACTTGAAATATAAAGCATATGGCTGCCATGCTCGTGCTTACCTGCATTATTACCAATAAAGACATTGCCTTCGCCCAAATGGTTTTCGTATCCTGCGTTCTCACCAATATAGACATTGCCCGAGCCTCTTGTATGCATATATGCCGCATCTTTTCCTATAGCGATATTGCCGTCACAAAACTCGTCATCCCCCAAAGTTGAACTTTGTCCGTGTCCGGCATTATTTCCAATGAAAATATTGTCGTTTCCTTTTTTACTATTGCGACCCGCATTGTTTCCAAAAAATAGGTTGTTATCACCAGATTCGATACTATATCCTGCTTCTTTACCAATAAAGACGTTGTCGAATCCTCTTATACTATTGCGACCCGCATTGCTTCCAAAAAATAGGTTGTTATAACCAGATTCGTTGCTGTATCCTGCATTTTTACCAATAAAGACATTGTCCCTACCGACTCTTTGGCTATATCCTGCTTTGGAACCTATGAAAACATTACTATTACTAAATCCACTTGCCAAGCCTTTGCCAGCATCCACACCTATAACAATGGAACTGTCAAGATTAGCCATCAAACCTGCGGCATTTTTTCCCAAAACCACATTGTTTGAACCATTTATATTATTTACACCTGCCGAATCACCTATAAAAACATTTTTCTCTCCGGTACTGTTTCCTTTACCTGCATTATTACCCAGAAAGACATTGTATGAACCACCCGTGTTACATGCTCCGCTCTTTGTTCCGATAAACACATTATCAGAATATTCACAAATATGCCCATACCCTTCTCCTGCAAGATAACCTATGACAATAGAATTATTGGCTTTGGTAGCTCCGTTTCCAGCCTTATAGCCAAGGAATACGTTATTATCACCATTCTCATTGCTTGATCCGGCAGCAAAGCCAAGTGCAACATTATACTTACCTTCTATATTATTACGTCCCGCAACATTTCCCAAAAACACATTGAATCCGCCCGATGTATTTTCGGCGCCTGCATTGTTGCCAATAAACACATTGGCGTCGCCGTTGTTATTTCTCAAGCCTGCATCAATACCTAAAAACACATTGCTAGAACCGGTGGAATTACGTGCTCCGGCCTGGTTGCCAACAAACACATTGGTACTGCCGGTTGTGTTGCTGTAACCCGAGCGGTTGCCAATGAACACGTTATCAGAGCCTTTGGGTACGGTCTCATATGAACTCGTCAGTGCATTGAAAATATTTAATGTTTCCGAACCTGTGTTCATATATCCGGCCTGGGTGCCAATGAAAACGTTATCTTGGCTTATGGTATTACTGTACCCCGCCTCTTTACCAATAAACACATTTTGTTTACCTGTTGTGTTGACAATACCCGCTTTGTTGCCCACAAAAGTGTTGTCAACACCTGTGCTTGTGGTTTTCTCACCTGCGTTGTAGCCAGCAAAGAAGTTTTGTGCCGTAACATCCATGTAACCGGCATTGCCGTTTGCGCCTTTTTCGCTAACACCAAAACCGCTCTTGCCACCGGCACCTTCTTTGCCCTCAACACCAAAACCACTTTTGCTGCCACCGCCGGAAACATAAACGCGGGTGCTGTCTTGTGTCACTTTCAGAATGTCGGCATTACCATCCGTGGCTGCACTGCGGCCGGCCACTGCAAAACCTGTATATGTGGATTTTGTGCCCTCCTCTTCCTCATTAATATAAACCGTTGTGCCTTCGTGTTTTATGGTCAGATAATCGTTTGTTTCGTCCTCTTTGCCAGCGCGGCGGCCTGCCACTGCCAATCCTGTTACCATGGCCTTGTCGCCGTCATTGTCCTCATCGTCGAAAAAGACCTGCGTTCCGGCATTGTTAACCAAAAGATAATCACTCGTCTCGCCATCCTTGCCAGCGCGGCGGCCCGCCACTGCCAAACCTGTCACCATGGCCTTGTCGCCGTCATTGCCTTCATCGCTATCAAAATAAACCTGAGTTCCGGATTTATTAACCAAAAGATAATCACTTGTCTCTCCATCCTTACCAGCGCGGCGGCCTGCAACTGCCAAACCTGTCACCATGGCCTTGTCGCCATCAGTCTCTTTGTCGTCAAAATAGATTTGTGTGCCGGTTGTGTTGACAGAGAAGTAATCGTTTGTGGCGCCATCCTTGCCAGCACGGCGGCCTGCCACTGCAAAACCTGTGGGAACGGGTTTGCCCCCATCATCGTCGATAAAGACTTTTGTTCCTTCGGCATTTACGGCAAAAATATCACTAGTGCCCTCTTTTGCTGCACGGCGGCCTGCCACAGCAAAGCCAGTTGGAACGGGTTTGCCATCGCTCGCCGCCTCCTCGTCAACATACACGCGCACGGCGTTCGGGTAAACGGCAAACACCACATTTCCGGCTTTGTCTTTCACCTCGAACAAGGCCTCCTCGGTTTCGCCGGCAGCCGTCACATCGAGTTTCTTCAGAGCAATCTCATCGGTGGCAACCCATGTTGTGCCGTCGTGCACCAGTGTTTGTCCCTTTGAACCAGACACTTGCATTCCATCGCGGCCCGAGTCACCCTTGTCGCCCTTGTCACCTTTATCACCTTTCGGGCCTGTCGGGGCGGTAAACTCTGCCCAGTTGCCGCTGTCCTCGTTTGGCTGCTTGGCCGAAGTGAAATCGGTTTGGGCAATCCACATTGAGTTGATGTTTGCATCGTTTCGGCTTGGCGCGAAAACATAATCACCTGATTTATATTGAGTTCCTTGCGCCCAGTTGCCTTTGTTTGTCAAGCCTGTTCCGGCATCACCTTTGTCACCCTTGTCTCCTTTCGGGCCGGTGTCACCCTTGTCGCCTTTCTCGCCGGTTTCACCCCTCTCGCCTTTTGCGCCGGTGTCACCTTTGTCGCCCTTCAGACCTTGCTCGCCAGTGTCGCCTTTCTCACCCTTCTCGCCGCGCTCACCTTTCAGGTTGCCCGATACGTAGGTGTTGCCGTCGGTGGTGGTGATGGTTAGAATGCCATCGTTGAAAACAGCGTTGGCAATGCCCGCGCCAGCCTCGCCGGCGGGAGCAGTAAACTCAACCCAGTTGGCAGCGTCGTCTTTCGGTTCTTTGGCCGATGTGAACTCGCCTTCGGCTATCCACATGGTGTTGGCCGACGGGTTTGTGGCGCTTGCCGCAAAAACATAATCGCCTGTCTTATATTGAGTTCCGTTAACCCATGCACCACGGTTGGTGAGGCCTGTTCCCGGATCACCCTTGTCGCCTTTGGCACCTTTCGGGCCCTGCGGTCCGGGGTCGCCTTGCTCACCTTTCTCGCCCTGGTCGCCCTTCTCACCTTTGTCGCCGCGCTCACCCTTCTCGCCTTGGTCGCCTTTGTCGCCCTTGCTGGTGGTTGAAGTGGTGGCGAAATAGGCGTACGGCACTTTCTGCAGTTGGGTGGTGCCGAGGTTGGTGTACTCGGTACCGCCGGCAGGGTCAATCTCAATCTTCATCGAGATGTTGCCCTCGGACCAGTTCACTTTGGCAAACTCGCCCTTCACGGGAGTTCCGGCGCCAACCGTCACACTCAGCACGCCATAGGCGTTGGTGGTGGTTTTCTGCGTCTCCTGATAAACCTCAGTCTTGCCATCGGCCGCAATCAGCGTCAGCCTCAACTGCACCTGCGAACTGCTAACCAATTCGCCCTGCGCGTTTCGCACCACAGCCTGATAGGTAAAGCCGTCGGTTTGAGCATTCACCACATCCGACGCAAAAACCATTGCGCCGGCCACAACGGCTGTTGCAATCCATTGTCTGATTTTCCACATTTTCTTCATGTTAATCAATTTTTTAGTTTGAATATTATTAGTTGTTTACATAATTAAGCATACGCATAACTCACAAAACAAAATCAAATGCTTTTTCCGCTTGAGAACATGATGTTTCATTTGGTCTAGCAAAAATAAAAAATATATGTCGACATTCAAAATTCCGCACGGGCAAATGCAGAAAAAAAAGACCAATATCAGCAAACACAAAAAGATCTTGCGGCTTGAAATTATTTTAATGTTTAATCAGGAACAGGGCTAAAAAGAAAAAAGCTTGTTGTAAGGCAATTGTCCAATATTATTCAACCAAATTAATTAACCCATGAAAAAAATACTGTAGCCCTAAAAGAAGAGATAAGGTCATAGTTAGACATAAAAGAAGAGACCTTACAACAAGCTTTTCAAAGAACTATAACCTTACCGACACAAAGATAGAACTAGTTTTTAATATGGCAAGCACTTAATAGCAATTTTTTATTAAAATTTTTATTTTTCACAAAATATTGATAATCAATATTAAAGCAATTTTTAAAAAGCATTCTGCCGGCAAATTGCCAAGAGTCAGGCCAACTTTTCTTATCCGATTTTCGTGTAACGAGACCATCTTTTCGTCAAAACAATCATACCATCTCATCAATAATGTTGGCGAAAATACCCGTCGCAACTGGTTCAAATAGGCCTTGCTTTCATTTTACGCCATAAACGCAGCAAGTTTTTGTCATTTCATAAATGCCGATAATCACAAATAATTTATATTTGGATTCGAATTCGAACATATACAATATATATATGTATAAGCGCTTATTCTCTGTAGCATTGCTTCTCGGCATAATGCGGATTGGGTTCGGACAGGATGCCGCCCTCTCCTCGTCGGGCAGTTATATGAAGGAGTACAACCGAAACTCTCTCACCATTTTTCTGGTTGAAGGCGGAAGATACCATTCCGAACTGAAATCGGCCATGAAGAATGTGGTTGTGCCTGCAAAATTCGATAACAACATGCTCTCGAAGCGGGTTTTGCCGCCGCTGCAGAGTTCTGATGCTGTGAAAGCGGAACTCGAATCGATGGACGTTCCAAAGCAGATACTCTCAAAATGGTTCTCGCGCAACGATGACGGGCGGTTCAGCATGTCGGTCATCCACGAGCGCGGCCTCTACAACGCCACCGATGCCGATGTGCTTGAGGCCTCGGCAACAAAACTGGGACTTGCCAAACTCCAGGACGCGGGCGAGAAACTAATCCGCCAGTCGTATGTGATGGTGATTTGCTTCGGCGAGATAAAGACTATGGAGCAGATTTACAATGAGATGGACGAATCAAAACGGCAGGCCGCAAAAGCGCTCGGAATGGAATTCAAGCCTGTAGTGCGCATCAAGAACGGATTCCGCGCCGAGGTGGCAGGTTTTCTCTATCGTCTGGCCGATGTGCCTGAAACAATGAACGATTTCTACTCAAACATGTGGATTTTCGACGACGACTCCCCATCAACAGTGGCCGAGAAACGTCAGAAATTCGACTCCGCGCCGTTCAAACTCTCTTATGTGACATCGGTCAACACAACGGTGGAGGCTACTGAGCCGAACATGGGCAACCCCACTGGCAGATCGGAGATGCTGCGCCGCCTGCTCAACAATTCTGTCGACGGACTCGTGAGCGCTTTCGAAAACAAGATTGAGGAGTGGAAGGTCAGGACACCGCTGTACAGCACATTCCCGCTCCGCGCAAAAATCGGCACAAAGGAGAACCTGCAGGTTGAAGACCGCTACTTTGTTTATGAGTACCAGACGGATCGCCACGGCCAGGTGACACCAAAGCGCCGAGGAGTGATTCGTGCTAAAAAAGTGGTGAACAACAGCCACATAGCCGAAGGCTCGGGCAATGAGAATCTGCGGCAGACAACATCGAAATTCTACCAGATTGCAGGCCACAAGCTGGAACCAGGAATGTTTCTGGAGCAGAGCAACGATTATGGCTGCGGCGTCACTTTCGGAGTTTCGGCAGGCGCGCTCGGCGGTATATATCTGAGCGGCGAATGCCTTCTGGGCCAATACATTGGGCTCACTCAAACGAAATTTTTCATGGGCGGCCACCTCGGAGCCAACACCTTCGACCTAACCAAATGCGGAAAATTCGGCTCAACGTCTGACTTTGCTGAGGCATCATTTGCGTTCTACGGCGGCGAACTTGGATTCTCGAAGGGCTTCTTCCTATTGAGAAATCTGTCAGTGTCGGGGCATGCGGGCCTGGCAATGGAATGGGCCGATGCCTTGGATACCAAAGTGAAGAAAAGCAGAAAAATTGAAGGCGCGCTCATCAGCGGCTTTTTCGGTATGGCAGGTGCACAAGCCGCCCTCAACATCCGATACAACTGGCAACTTGTTGGCGGAGTGAACTATTACGCTGAAATTGGCAACGCAAAACTCACCGACGGAACGGATGACGATGACACTAAAGATCTGGGAGTTACCTATTCTGAAATATTCGAAGGACGCGCTGGTTTAAATTTTAATTGCGGCCTACGCATCCAATTCTGATTTCGAAGCGTCTTATAGAAAATTGTCCGAAAAAAAGAGTCGGACTGAAACGAGAAACGAAAGATTGTCTATATTGTAAAGTTTTTTGAACAACAATATTTAAGTTTAACATAAATAAATTATTATGAGAAAATTAGTTGGAATTATTACGATGGGCATTGCAGCCCTGATAATCACAGGATGCTCATCGTCAGCAGGTGCTCAATCGCGCCACAAAGTGCGCAAACTTGAGTACAACAGCGCATATAACTACGAGGTGTCAACAATAGCAGTTGGCGTTGACGGAACCAAACTGGTGAAAGTTTGGGGACGCGGCAAAAAAGCCGAAGACGCGCAGCGCAATGCAATAAAGGAAGGCGTGGCTTGCGCTCTTTTCCATGGATTTCCTGCTGGAAGCAACGGCTCAGCCGCTCCAACACCAGCCATCATCAAAGACCCAGCCGCTGCTGACAAACATGCAGACTATTTCGAGAAATTCTTTGCTCCAGGCGGACAGTATCTGCAATACGTCAACCGCAGCACTGATGGCGCTTCGGCCGACCGCGTGAAGGAAAAAGGCGGATACAAAGTTGGCGTAACGCTGTCAATCGCCTACGACGAACTCCGCAAAGAGATGGAGCGCCAAGGCATAGCAAAAAGTTTGAATAGTGGATTTTAACTGATAACCAATAAACATTTATAACATGAAAAAGTTATTGTTTTTATCGGCAGCGCTGATGCTTGCCGCAAGCACATTCGGTCAGGCAAAGAAGCCGACCATCATGGTGGTTCCGAGCGACCGCTACTGCATTGAAAAAGGATATGTCATAAAATTCAACAATCAGGGCACCACAATCGAACTTCCTGATTACAAGAAACTTCTGCAAAACGATTCGGATATGCGTCTGGCTATCTCGAAGATAAGCGGCATAATGTCGGACCGTGAGTTCCCGCTGAAAGATTTGGAGCAGGAGTTGCGCAACATGTCGAACGAGTCGGCTGAAACATCTCTGCTGACAGGCTCGTTGGGCGGCAGCGTTGTTGAATCGCCCATCGACGCTCTGAAACGCACGGCTAAAGCCGACATCATCATGGACCTTGATGTTTCTATCGAGAAACAAGGCCCGAAAAACAGCATCCGCTTCATCCTGAACGGAATCGACGCCTACACAAGCAAGAACATTGCAAGTTCAACAGGCGTTGGCAGCCCGAGCACTTCGGCTTCAATTGGTCTGCTGATTGAAGAGGCCGTTTTGAGCCACATGGACGAGTTCGCAGGCCGCCTTCAGGCACATTTCGACGACATGTTCAACAACGGTCGCGAGGTGAAGATTATGGTGAAACTGTTCGACGGTTTCGACTCGAATCTTGAAGAAGAATATGAGTACAACGGCGAGAGCGAGGCTCTTGGCACATTCATCGAGGACTGGATGGACGACAACACAATGAACCACCGCTACAGTTTGAGCGACGCCACTGAAAACTTCCAGCGCTATGAGCAGGTCCGCATTCCGCTCTACTACGAGCGCAACGGCCGCCAACGTGCAATGGACACCCGCACGTATGTCAACAATCTGAAGAAATTCCTCTCTGACGAGTTTAAACTTGACTCAAAGGTTTATATGCGCGGCTTGGGTGAGGCCTGGCTGATTATCGGTGAAAAATAAAAAACTACGACTATGAGAAATTTATTGAAAATCATGGTTTTGGGCGTCGGAATGACGATGGCAACAGCCGTCTGCGCCCAGAACAATAACGGAAAGTCTGACGATGCGGCGCGCATTGCACTGGCTCCTGTCATCAACGATTCGAACCTGCCGCTTTCGGCCAAGCAGATGCTTGAGAACAAAATCCGCAAGATTTGCACTCTCAACGGTCTGGCAGGCGAGGGCTCAAACCCGCTGTTCTCGATAAAGGCATCGGTCGACGTTGTCAGCCGCGATTACACCGCCACCGCACCTCCAATGCACACTCTGGTTCTGAATGTCAACTTGTATATTGTTGATAATAAGAATGGTAATGTTTATAGTCAGACATCGGTTGAGGTGAAGGGTGCCGGACAAAACGAAACAAAGGCTTACTCGCAGGCTATCAAGAACATAAATCCGAAACAAGGACAGTTCAAGTCATTTGTGGAGCAAGGCAAAAACAAAATTCTGGAGTTCTACAACTCGCAGTGCGACTTTGTGATTTCGCAAGCACAGGCTCTGAAAAGCCAAGGCCGAGATGACGACGCCGCTGCAGTTCTTCACTCTGTACCAAAAGTTTGCAAAGAGTGCTACGACCAGTGCATGGAGTTGGCCGGACAGATGAATTCCGGCAACTATGTTGCTCCTCAGCAATCGAATGAATCGGCAAACGAATAAATAGACATTACAACTGCTAAAAATACCGCCGTCAGAGGCTTGCACCCTGGCGGCGGTTTATTTTTTGCCGCAAACTCCCCCACTCTAACTTTTGCCTTTTGCCTAGTGCATATAACTTCTAGTGCCTAAAAAAATCTTTGCCCAAAACGCCAAACAAATTACATTTGTGCCAACGAAAAATTGTGGCAATGGCAGAATCGACATTCTCGCAACTGGGTACTATTGAAGACATTGGCGACAGTGCCATCACCGTCCGTATCGACTGCAACTCGGCTTGCAGCGCCTGCCACTCGAAAGACGTCTGCCTGTCGACCGACAAGGCGGTGAAGCACATTACCATTGAGCCCGACGGCCGCGTTTTTGCTGTTGGCCAACAGGTTACAGTTTATGGTCAGAAGCAACTGGCCACAAAAGCGCTGTTCTGGGGCTACATTGCGCCGCTGCTGCTGGTGATTGCGGTGCTGGCGGGAATGATTCTGGCAGGATTCGCGGAAGCGGTGGCCGGGCTGACCGCACTTTTGGCGCTTGCCCCCTACTATCTGGCACTTTTTTTGCTTCGCGACCGCTTCAAACGGACGTTTGTTTTTAAAATTCAGAATTGAGAATTTAGAATTCAGAATAAAATGAATAAGACAGTTTTTATGGT
>JAEEGK010005732.1_pt1 | contig 30016 bp, 13 predicted proteins | sample 8958771 | NCBI WGS metagenome assembly JAEEGK01 (sample SAMN16246547, study PRJNA631951) | gut metagenome | biome: gut microbiome; feature: rumen; material: SC-attached | host: Bos | place: Iran: Karaj | collected 2018-10 | reverse complement strand
AATCCCCAATCCCCAATCCCCAATCCCCAATTATTAATTTGAATATATAACTAATTAAAATTATATATTTTATATTATAAATTAAAAAATAAAAATTATATAAATATCAAATTTATTATTTAAAGATTTAATGGTGTTATTAATTAAAATTAATTTTAATCAAAATTTTTAATTAAAAATAACTTCAATAAATATTTAAATTCTTAAATATCATTTTTAATATTAATATATTGAATCAATGAATATTTATTTAATCATCTTTTTTCATAGGTCCTTTTTCAGGATGAGGAACATATAATTCTTCCAAATATTTAATATCTTCAGGAGCTAATTTAATACTAAATACTTTAACAGCTTCTTCTAATTGAGATAATTTGGTGAATCCTAAAACAGGAGCAGCAACATATGGTTTAGAATAAATCCAAGCTAAAGCAACTAAAGCCATAGAAATTTTCATTTTATCTGCAACTTCTTTAACTCTTTTAATAACAGGAATATCTAAATCTTTAGCTTGAGCATATTTAAAAACAGCATTTGGATCATCTTTGAATCTTTCAGTTGGTTCATCAGTATATAAACGACAAAGTCTACCAGCACCCATTGCTGAATATGGTGTCATTACCATTTTTTCTTCTTCTAATAATTGAATCATTTCTCTTTCTTCTTCTCTATAAATTAAATTATAATGATTTTGAATAGATATAAATTCAGCCCATCCATGTTGTCTTGCAATCATATTTGCTTTTAATAATTGATATGGAAATATAGATGAACATCCTAAATATCTTACTTTTTTACTTTTTACTAATTCATTTAAAGCTTCCATTGTTTCTTCTATTGGATGATCATAATCCCATCTATGAATTATATATAAATCTACATAATCTGTTTGAAGTCTTTTCAAACTTCCATCTATTTCACGCATTATTGCTTCTTTTGAAAGTTTTCCTTCATTCCATCTTACTTTTGTGGCAATTACTATATCTTTTCTATCTTTTACGAATTTTTTAAAGGAGTTTCCTATAAACGTTTCACTAGAACCGTTTGCTCCATAACAATTTGCTGTATCAAAAAAATTAATTCCCAAATCTAAAGCTTTTTTAATAATGATATCTGTTTGTTCTTGATCTAATAACCAAGGAAAACTTTTTGATTTTTCTCCAAAAGACATACATCCTAAACAAATTTTGGAAACTTTTAAATCGGATTTTCCTAATTTAATATATTCCATGATTATTTTAATCAAATATATTAAAAGTATTTATAATAAATAAAATTATTATTTTTTTCATTTAAAAATATATAATTAATAAATGAAGTTAATTGAGTATCCAATATTATAAACATATATTTTTATAAAAATAATATATTAAAAATATATTTTTTTAAAATTATTTAAATATTTATTTTTATTCTATATTTGAAATTAACTATTTTAAACTTCTCTTATTTGTATTAATGAATTAGGATATAATTGTTCTTCTTCAAGTGTATTATTCATTCTATCTTTCAAATTTTTAGGAGGAAATCCAACATATAAATCAAAATCTTTAGAATCAGGCTCAGTAAGAATTTCTCTTCCTTTACTTTTTACATAATTGAATAAAACAGAAACTTTATCGGTTTTAAGAAATCTTCTTTCAATATTTTTTTCACCATCAGGGACTCTAAATACAATTTTACAAACATCTATATTATTTTCATCTGGTTCTTCAGGTACTATCATTTTAGCAATTTCAGCCTCATATTCATAATTTTTTTTTATCATTTTAATTCTATTTTCTTCTTCTAATTCTTTTCTCTTTTCTTCTAATTCTTTTTTTTCTTTTTCTTCTTGCTCTTTTTCTAATGCTCTCATTTCGTTTTCCCTTTTTTCAAGTATTTGACCATCTGACAATTGATAAATTGAATCAGCTAAAATATTTCGATTATTATTGTTTGATGAATTATTGTTATTATTTATATTTGGTTCGATAAAATTATTATCATTTTTATTTTTTTCAATTAAGTCATTATTGCTTACTTCTACATCCATATTGTTATTATTTACTATATTGTTATTGTTATTATTTTGGTTAAATAAATTTAGCATTTCAATTGAATTTCCTAAGAAAAAATCTCCATAATTTTCTGGTTCAAATCTATGATAATTATTATTTTGTTGATTATTTGGAATTATATTATGATTATTTATTTTAGGCTCGTTATTTTGACTTGATTGATTATTTCTATTAGGTTCTTTTTTATTAGGTATATTTTGATTCTTATTATTTCTAATATTATTATTAATATCAGAATTAATATTCTCATTAAAACAATTATTATCATTATTATAATTAACATTATTATCATGATTATTATTATTATTATTACTATTATTTTTTTTATTTAAACTCAACCTAATAATTTCCTTTTTTTTTTCCTTTTCAAATTTTTTAACCCAATCTTGAGCAAAAATTTCTTTACTACAAATTCTTTTATCTTTTTCACTTTCAAGTAATTTATAAATAATATTTTTACATTCATCACTTAAATCATTTCTATCAATATTAAATTCTAATTTTATAATATTTCTAAAAATATCTTTATAAGCATCATCACCAATTAAATTATCTTTAGCTCTAAAAGGAGAATATCCATGTAACATTTCATACAATAAAATACCTAAAGCCCAAATATCAACACTTGTATCATAATTTTCTTCATATACAATTTCAGGAGCCATATATTCAAAAGTACCACAAAATGTTTTTCTAGTTTCATTATTTTTTAAATTTACACACCAACCAAAATCACATAATTTTACATTATTATTAGAATCTAATAATATATTTTCTGGTTTAATATCTCTATGAACAAAATGATTTTCATGTAAAAAATTAATTGCATTTAATATTTGAATAAAGTAATGAAAAGATTCTTTTTCTGATAATTTTTTTTTTTTTCTAATTTTTGAAAATAATGTACCTTTATTTAAATATTCTAATATTAAATAAATATCATCTTTATTTTCATAATATGAATATAATCTTATTATATTTGGATGTTCTATTATTATTTGAGTTTCTATTTCTTTATAAATTATTGATAGTGAACAATTATTTTCTAAAACTCTTTTTTTTGAAATGTGTTTTATTGCATATTCTTTTTTATCTATTTTATTTATTCCTAAATATACATCACCAAAAGCACCAGAACCAATTTTATCTAAATTAGGATTAAAAATAAAGTTTTTAAAATCAAAGTATCCTGTATGTATTTTTTTGTCTTTTGGATTTATGTTTAATATTTTCCCTTCTACTAAAAAAAAACTTTTTCCTGTTGAACGTCTTTGCATTTTAAAATTTGGATTTTCGTTTTCTATATTTTTTTGGTTGTTAATATTTATGTCTGACATTTTATTTTTATGTTTTTTTTTTTTTTTGAATGAATTTATATTGTTTTTTACATATTTTTTTTTTAATTGTATAAGTTATTTAATAAATTTTTATTTAATATGTTAATTATTTATTTAACAAAAATTATTAAATATTAATTTTTATAAATTCATTAACAGAAATTTTGTTTTCAGTTAAATTGTATTTTTCAATAAAAGTAAATTCTTTTTCTTTATAATTATAAACTTCAATTAAATCCTTTATAAAATCAGATATTAATTTAATATTTTTAACATAAGTATCATCTAAAGACTTTTTATTAGTAGGAATAAAAGAATGTTTATTAAAGAACTCAAATATTACATTTACAATTTCTTCATTAAATTTCTTTCTAAAAGTATCTTTAAATATTTCTTTATTTGCTATAAATATTAAATTAAATAAATGAGTAAATCCATGTATTAATTTTTCTTCATTATTATCAAAATGTTTAATTGAACCAAGTATAATATCAGTTAAATAAAATTTAGTTATTTCAATATCAATACAAGAATCTTTGTATATTATATTAAATAATTTTATAAGAGAAATTGTAAGAAAATATTCATTTTCATTGTTATATTGAATTATAATATAATTTAATATACTGTTAAATAAGTTTATATTTTCAAATTTATTTTTAAGAAGTAAATTAAAGTTTTTTATTTTTGATATGAAAGTTTGAAGTAAATTTGAAAATTTTATTAAAATATCATTTTTATTTTTATTATCTTGAATTTGTAAAAAGTTAAATATTTGATTTAATATAATAAAACATTTTTCATTTATTAAATTTTTTTTTTCTTCATCATTCCCTTCTAAAATATTATAATAAAGTTCATTCATACATTCAATTATAAAAGGATAATTTTGACATTTATTATAAAGAGTAAAAATAATATCATTTATTACATTAAATAATTTTGGAGAATGCATACTTAAATTTCTAATTAATAAAATATAAAATTTGAATATAATTTCCATTATTTCATATTCATTATATAATAGTTCGATTACCTTTTTTGAAAATGAATATATTAAAATAAAATAATTATTATCTAATTTTTCTATCTTTTCAGTAAGTAAATTATATAAAAGTTCTTTATTATAAAAACCAATATCGGATAAAATTGAATTATAAGTAGTGAAAATTTTTTTTATTTCTTCTTTGATAATTTGGATATTTTGATTATTATCATTTATTATTTTTTGAATTGATTCATAACATTGATTTAATATACTTTGACATATATTTAGCATTATTTTATCAGAATCTGGTATTTTATTTACCTTAATATTTATTAAAGCAATTTCAATCATTGACTTAACTAAATTTCCAACTAAAGAATAAGAAAATTTATTAAAATTTTTTACATAATAATTATAAATTGAAATATATATATTTTGTATATTTGAATAATCTTGATTATTATTTTTTAAAATCTTCTCTAACATACTCTTATACCAATTAATCAATCTATATATAAGATAAATTGTAATATCTTCAATTTTATTTATTTCATTATTATTATTTCCTATCAAATTATTAATATTTAATAAGAAATTAATAGTGTTAATAAATGAATTATTATTTCTCCATATTAAGTAACAATATAAATAAATAAAACGTAAAAAAGAAATTAAAATTCTTTGACTAGAAAAAATAACATTGGAATTTCTATAAATATAATCCAAAAAATTAAGAATTAAAGTATATTGAGTAGTTAATGAATGAAAATGAGGAGAAAGTGAATAAATATTTAATAAAATACTTTCAATGCTTATTAAATCGTTTGATTTTATTAAATTATCCATATCACTTCCTAAAAAGAAAAAATAATTTTCAATTTTATAATTCTCTTTATAAATACTTAATATATCATCATAGACACTTAAAACATTTTTTCTATATGAAATTTTTTCTTCATCATTAATATTATTATTAGCAATTTCTTCTAAATTATAATTACTTGTATCATGACTTATTTTTAATTTTTTATTTAAATAATTAAATATTGAATTATCTAATATTTCACTTTGAGTTAATTTAGTATTATTTAAAATATATTTATTAATATTAAAAATGAAATTTTCAAAATCACTTTTATCACTTTCCTCAAGTGAAAATCCTCTTTGAAAAAAGTCATTAATTGAAGAAATAGTTTCAAACATTAATTGAGAAATTTTATAATTTGGAAAAGCAATAAAATATAATAATAATATTCTACAAGTTAAATAAATATTATTGTATTGATCGCCTTTCATAAAAAAAATATAATTATAATTTGAAGATAATGAACTAAAAATATTTGCAGCACTGAAAATAAATTCAATATCTTTTTCATTTTTTAATATTTCATCATAACTTTTATCTTTATAATTTAAATAAAGAATATTTATCATATTTAAAACATTAAATATTGATTCTCTTTCATATTCTTTTAATTTAGTATCAATAAATAAATCAAAAGTTTTAAATTTCATATAATTAACAATTTCATTATTTCCTAAATTAGAAGAATTTGAATATGAAAAAGTATCTGATAAAATTTCAGTAATATTTTTTCTTAATTCACTTTTATTAATTAAAGCCATTTGACTAATTAAATTACTACATAAATCTTTAATTACTAAAATATTAACATCAAATAAAAAAATACTTGAAATAATATTAATTAAACTTTCATATAAAATTGAATTTGGATTATTTTCACTTTTTACTTTATTAAAAATAAAAGAAATAAAATAATTCATTTGTTCTTTTTTTTTTTGTAATTCAGATTTTATTCTTTCAATTAAATTATTATTTAATTTAAGTGAATTTAATTCATCTTTTGTTGCCGCCAAAATTAAAGAAGAATAAAGTAAATTATTTTCACTTGAATTACTTATTTCTATTAAATTATCTATTCCTTCTTTCCAAAAATCTATTATTCCTCCTAATAAAATGATATTAATTGAAGCACAAATAAATTTTATTATCTTAAATGATATTTGAGATAAATAATTTAAACTTTGAAAAAGTTCCATTAAAATATTTTTTGTATTTTGATAATTTGTTTCATTTTGAATTATTAAGTTTATATTTTGAGTTAAGTATTGTCGAATTAAAATTGATGAAAATAATAATAAATCTTGGCTTTTATTTGTATTTTGAATAAGTATTTCTTTGCATATATTCAGTAATTGATTTGATTTTTTTAATTCTTCAAAATATGTATTTACTAAAATTTTTGTTTGAGAATCACTTTCATTTGAATTTAGAATAAAATAATTTTTTTCAAAATCTTCTTTAGTAAAAACTCTATTTTGATAAATTGAATTCATATTATTTATTTGAAAATTTGGCTGAATTAAATGATAAGACATTTATTTAAATTAAAAAAAATAATAATTTTTTAATTTATATATAATTTAATTAATATAATTATTTATTATCATAAATTAAAGTAAAGAAATTAAAAATAATAAATGATACTTTCGCATAATAAATCACGTTCTGATTTTGATTATTCTTTATATAAACAAAAGAATTTAATTAATCAAATTCCAAGTCCGAATTTATTAACTCCAATTCCAATTAAACCAACAATTAAACATAATTTTCATAATCCAAATATTAATCATTCAAACCCTCAAAAAAATAAATTAAATAATGTAAAACATAAAAATTCAATTGAAAATGAAAAAAAAACTAATGAAAATATCTTTATTCCAGTTAAAAGAAATTTTAATAAAATTCAATATTATATAAATGCATTTAATGAAAATAAAACACATGAAATTCAAATTCAAAAAATTAATACTGAAAATGCAAATAATAATAATAATAATAAATTAATATTAATTAATTTAATGAAAGCACCTGAAAATAAAAGTTATAGAATTCAAAGTTCAAAAAATAATAAAATTAATATAGAAAATAATTTACATTGTACAAAAAATCCAAATTTAAATAAAATAAAAGTTAATTTTTTAAATAATTTAAAACAAAAAAAAAATTTACAACATAATAATAGTTCAATTTATGCAATACCAAAAAAAATAACAAAACAACCAAAAAAACAAACAAACATAAACATAAGTTATAATAATTCAACAAATAATTACAATTCAACAAATAATATAAATATAAATAATTATAATTCAAATAATAATAATTACAATACAACAAATTCAACAATTAATAATTCAAATATTGAAGATGAATACTTTGACAATAAAAATATAAATGAAAAAGTTTTAGAATTAACAAAAGAAGAAAAAGAAATTTATGGAAATAGAATAATGAGTAATTATAAAAAGATAAAATTACTTGGAAAAGGGGGATGTGGAATAGTTTGGTTATGTTCTTTAATTTCTAATAATAATTTTCAATGTGCAGTAAAACAAATATCAAAAAAAAATATATTAAATAATATTAATAATGAAGATTTTATTGAAACTGGAAGAAATGAAATTAAAATATTAGAAATATTAAATGAAAATGAAGGAAATGATAAAATACCAAAATTATATAATTATTATGAAGATAATAATGATATTTGGTTTTCTTTTGAAAAATGTGGTAATTCTTTAAGTAATTTATCTTTTAAAATAAAAGGAGAATTTATAAATAATGAAAGAATATATTGTATTCAAAAAGGAATTTTTTTTCAAAAATTATTTTCAAATATAAATCAATTTAAAAAATTAGTAAAAAATATGATAGAAGGAATAGATTATATAAATAATAAAGGTTATATTCATTCAGATATAAAACCAGAAAATATTCTAATTGAATATGAAGATAATGAAAATTCAAATTTTAATATAACAAAAGTAAAAATAATAGATTTTGGAAGTTCATTTTATTATAAAAATATTAGTTCAATTTCATCAAATACACCTGAATATCTTTGTCCAGAAATAACAAATAATACAAAGAATTTTTTTATTAATTTAAATAAAAATAATAAATATATTAATTCTGTTGATATTTGGAGTATTGGAATTACTTTATTAGAATTATGTTTAGGTTGTCCTATTTGGATGAGTTATAAAGCAAAAGTTATTATTAATGGAAAAATAAAATTTACTACTGGATTATTTGGTTATAGAGGAAGAGATGGTAATAAAATTTATCATAAACAAATTGAAATGTGTAAAAATTTAAATAAGATTTTAAAAGGAAGTTTTATTAATAATTTTTCTAAAGAAGATAAAGAAAATTTTGAAGATTTATTAGAAAAAATGATTTGTTTTGATTATAAGAAAAGAATTTCTACTAAAGATGCTCTTTTACATAAGTTTTTTAATTAAAATTATTTTTGGGGTTTTTATATATATAAAAATTTTGAATATTTTATTTTATTTTATTTTTTTTTAAATTATTTTTATTTTTATATATGGATGATTATAATAAAATATTAGAATTTACAAAAAAATTTTTAATAAATAATGAATATGAAAAAGATTGCCAAATTCAAATTATAAAAAATGAAAAAAATAAAGAGAAATTATTATATAATATAATAATAATTATAAATGAAAAATTACAATTTAAAATAATAAATAATAATGAAAATGATGAATTCAAATATTTTAAAATATCAATTAAATTATATTCAACTGAATCAAAAAATTGGAGAAAAATTACTCAAAATAGAATACATTTACAATATAATAAAAATAAATCATCACTTTCATTCCACAGTAATATAAATATAAATTTTCCTTTAAATTATTTAAATTTTTTTTTATCAATTTTTAAAGTTTTCAGAAATGATTTTTTCACTGAATTATTAAGTAATTTTTCTCATATATATATTCCAATTATTTCTTTAGTATTATATACAGATGAAACAACAATGTTAAAAAAATTAAAATGCATTCATTTATTTTTATATAAAAGTGAATTAAAACAAAATGAAAAAAATACAAGAGAAATAACATCAAATTTATCTTTTTATTTATATAATCCCTTAAATCAAGTAAGAAATAAATTATGTGAAAACTTAAATATATTTATTGATTTAAATAACCAAATATTAAAATTTGATAATTGTCATTTTATGATTGCACCTTTATCAATAAATATTTTAGATCTAATTACTCATAATATATTAGAACAAAGTAATTTAAATTTATTTCCAATTGATATTTATCCTACTTTAATTAATTGTTCTTCAAATGTTTTATGTATTAAAGATTTAACAAGTTTACATTATTTATCTCCTAATAATAATACTATTGTTTATTATAAAGATATAGAAATTTCTCTTTCTATTTCTGATACTGTTTACTCTAATAAAATAGATATTTCTTCCCTTTATCAAATTTACTTTAATTATTTATTGGATAATAAAATTGAAGAAACAAAGGATGAAAATTTATTTGATTATATTAATATTGAACTATTAAATGAAAATGGTACTGATAAAAGAAATTTTATTTTATTATTTTGTTTAAATAAAAATAATAGAATTAAAATCACAATTTTAATATTTGAGAATTTAATAATTTTAAATAAATATCCAAATGAAAAAAACATATTATCATATATTACTAGAAATTATATTAAAGATAATATAACAAGTATGAATTTTTCACATTATTCAGAACATAATAATTTAAATAATATAATAGAATATACAAATGTTTCTATTAATTTAGAATGTTTAAATACACTTTTATGTAATTATTTAAATTATGATATTATGTTAGAAATTAAAAATGAAAAAAATTCAGATACATTAGAAATTAAAAGTAAAAGTGAATATAATATTAATTTAGAAACTGAACCTCAGAAAAATATTTCAAATGACTTTTTCATATATTTCAATATGGATAATATACAATATAAAAGTGAAAATATTTATAAATATTATAGAAATATGTTGATTGGAAGTAATATTTCAAAAATATTTTCAGTTCCTTTTTATAATATAAAAAATCAATCAAATAAAATTAATGTTAATATGCAAATTGAAATTTGTTTTACTTCAAAAAAAAATACATTTTCAACAATAAGTTTTTTTCCTCATATTATATTTAGAGATTTTACATCTATTCCTTCAAAAAAAACAAATTTTTATTTTTCTTTTTTATATAATCAATCATGTGAAAAAATAAATTCAAATATTTTATCTTCTGGAAATAATAATGAAGAATTTAATATTTATCATAATACACATAAACAAATTGAAAGTAATGAAAATTTAAATAATGAATGTGCTTTTGTTTTAAATAATTTAGAAAGTAATAAAATTAGTTTAATTAAATTATGCTTAGTATATAATAATGTTAATGGTGATAGTATAATTTATATTTCAAATACAATTAATATTTATGATAATTCTGATTATTTAATTCCTTTAATTTTATATAGTGATAAATTGAATAATATTTTTCATTATTTTATTTTTAGATTAAATGTTAGAATTATCCAAGATAATTTAGTAACAATTACAATTTCTTCTTTTTTAAATTTATATCCTCATAATTTAGAAATTTCACTTAAAAATAAAATTGAATTACCAAAAACGAATCAAAATATATTTAAAGAATTTTTAGAATATTCAAATAATGAAAATCAAAATATTGATACAATATACTCTCTTAAATCATCTTTAAATTATACAAATCCAATAATTGATATTAATAATGATATTATATCATTTTATAATATTTTAAAATCAATACAACCGACAATTGATATAATAATCAAAAAAGATTATGTAATTTCAGGAATAAAATTTAAAGATTTATATGCAAATGAAAAATTCCATTTAATAGGAATTAATAAATATAATTTTGAAAATAATAAAATAATAAGTAAATTATTTAAAAAAAGAATGTTACATAATCCTTATTTTATATGTGAAATAAATGAAGATAAAACAAATTTAAATATTTCTAATACTTATATTTTTATTGATAATGAAACTAATTTTAGTCAAGGTATTTATTTTCATAATAAAAATTCACATGATATTCATGAATATGAAATTAAAAGAGGAACTTATGAACTTTTTTCAGTTAATAATAATAATACTAAAAATAATGAATGTGGAATTTATACTTTTATATTAACTATAAATAAAAAAGATATTGATTTAATTAAAAATGGAAATGAATTATATGATGAGAAAAAAAAAGAATTTAATAGAATTTATTATGAAAGAAAAATGAATATTATATATATTAAATTATTTAATATTGATAAAAAACCAAATAAAGAAGAAAAAGAAATTGAAATGAAAAAAAATATTAATGATAAATCAAATGTTATAAATTATAATTTTATATTAAATAAATTACAAATTGATTTGTTATTTTTACCTTTTTTTGTAAATCATCAAAAATCACATAAAAAAATGCAATTATCATTTAATACAGATAAATTACTTTTTTCTTATTCAGAAAATAAAAATTTAAAAACAACATATATGAATATATCATTAACAAATTTAAATATAATTGACAAAATGAAAGAAAAGAATAATAATAATATTTTTTCAACTAAATTTTTTACAGATATTCGTTTAGAATCAAAAGAATTTTTTTATAATACTAATTTAACACCAAATTTTTCATTTCCAAAATATAATAATTTAATATTAAATCTTCCATATGAAATGTCAATTAATATAGATGAAAATTTATTTCAAATTTTTAATTTTTTCTTTATTCAATTAAATAACAATTTATTAATTTATCAAAAAAATCAAAATCAAAAAACAAATATATTACTTTTCAATACCATCATTTTACCAAAAATCCAACAAAAATATATAATATCATCAATTAAATTAAATGATTTTAATATGAATATTTCCATAGAATATAAAAAAGGATTAGATTTTACAATAAAAAATTCATTAATAAAATCATATAAACAAGAAATAAAAAATTTATTAGGAACAGATAATGAAATATTTAAATTATTAAAAAATAATTTAATGAGTAGTTTTTTTAATAATATTTCATCACTTTTTGCATCAACTGAATTATTTGGTAATTTTAATGATTTATTTAATAAAATTAAAAGTGGATATAATAAAATATGGGAAAAACCTTTTGGAATAGGAATTTTTAATTTTTTTTTTGATAGTTTTAAAGGAGGATTTCATAGTATTATTGGAATAGGAAAAAGTTTAGGTAAAAGTATTAGAAATATTAATGGAAGAGATAATATGGAATTTGAAATTTATAGAGGTTATTTTGATGTGATTAAGAGAGAAAAAATTGAAAAAAATAAAATTAAATTAAAGAATATTTCTACTTTTTTAAGAGGACTTTTATTAAATGAAAATATTTTAAATTACAATCAACCTTATATATTTGATTTTTCTACAATTGTTAAATTTAATGAAAAAAATACTGTTTTTATTATGAATAAATTTTTCTTTTGTTTATGTTTTCAAATTGATGATTTTAGTCTTTCTTGTCAATATGTTTTTCCTTTTTATAATATTGTTAATTTAGATATTAAAAAAAATAATGAAGTTAAAATTTATCTTAAGAAAGATAATAATAAAAATATACAAAAAATTAAAATTGAATTCAGTTCAAGTTTTGATAGAGATTATTTTCATAATGAATTTTTATATAAATGTGAAAGTGATTTTTAATTATTATTAAACAATATCATTTTTATTTAATTTTTTTATTTAATATTTTTGTATTTAAATTTAAAATTTTAAGATAAATTTAATTTAAAATGAAAAGTACTAAAAAAGGTATTTCAAAAGGAAAAAAAAATTCTAATAAAAATGTATCTCCTTTATTATCACAAATAATAAAAGATTTAGATAATGAATTATCAAAAAAAAATTCTTATCAATTAGATAATGATTTCATAACAAATAATAATTTATCAGGATATATTAAAAAAGAATTAAATACAGTATATTCTTTTATTGATAATGATAATTTTTTAATAAAAATAATTTTTACTCAAAATTCAAATTTTAATTTCAATGAAGACTTTGATTTTAATTTAATAACTCTTAAAAAATATAAATTTGATTTTTTAGTTTATAAAAAAGAAAATAACATTTTATATAAATTAATTTGTATTGTAGAAGATTTTGATATTGATTCTTCAAAAAAAAAAAATATAGATTCTAAATTAGAAAATGTTAATCATAATATTGAAATAAAACAAAAATCTCAACAACTTTTTACTAAAATAATAAAAGATTTATTATCAACTGAACCATTAAATATTAATTTACTTACCGCCAGTAATTTTATAAATAATAATTATACAAATAATAATAATAATAATTTTAATATTTTTAATCTTCTTCTTAAAAGTTTAAATATAAAAACAAATGAAAATCAAATTTTATTAAAAGAAAAAAAACAATTTACAAATGAGAATTATTTATATGATGATATTGACAGTCAAATTAATAATATTTTAAAAAATGTAAATTGGAAAAATTTATATTCTTCAATGCCTTCTTATAATAATATTAAAAAAGGGTTAAAAGCAGAAAAATTAAATTCAATGTTAGATAAAATAAATAATGAAGATTTAACACAAAATGAATTATTATTAGATGTTAATGTTAATAAAAATAGTATTAAAGAATTTTTAGAAAAAAAAACTAAAAGAATGATTGATAATAATTTAAATAATTTTTCTTCTAAATTACCTACTAATATTATAAATTTAATTAATGAATATGGTGATGTAATGGCAAATGTTGGTAATACTGAAATAGAAAAAATGAAAAGATTTAATCATTATAATAATAATATTGTATAATGTATAAGTTTTATTTATTTTTTATTTGTTTTGGATTTAGAATAAAATTTAGATATTTATTAAAAACAAAAGAATTTTTTTAGTTAATTATTTTTTTTAATATATTTAATATGATAATTAATAAAAAATATTATTAAAAAATATTGGAAAAATAATTTTTATAAATTATTTAAAAACATCATAAAATAAATAAATAAAAAAATAAATGGGTTGTTCCTGTGGAACTAATACTAAACCAAAATATCAACAAATATATGATTCTTTTAATGAAAAATGTAAATAAAAAAATAAACTAAATATTTTTAGATAAAACAAATAATTATATTTTTACAATATTAAATTATCAACAAAATTTAGAATTAATTTCAAAAGAAGGAAAATCATTTTTTCCAATTTTAGGGAAAGAACAAAATGAAAGAATCAATTTTTTAAATGAAATAAAAAAACAATATGAAAAAAAAAATAATAATGAAAATAATTATACAAATCATTCCCTTTATAATTGTTTAATAGTAACAATTAATTTAACTAATTTTTTAAAAGAAAATAGTTCATTATTAGGTAATAATGATTTACAACAAATTTTATTAAATATTTCTTTTTTAGCTTTAAATTATCCTTATAAAAATAATAAAAATTTAAAAGTTATAATTTATTATTTTTCAAATTTATTTTTTCAATTATTTAAAGAAATGAATGATGTTAATCATTATTTATCAATTGAAAAATGTTATTTAAGTAAAATTTTAAAAGTAACAAATGAAAATAATATTTTTATCGAAAATGAAAAATATCTTTTTTTAAAAATTATTTTATTATGTTTTGGTGAATTATTTAAAAATAATCAAGTAACAATAATTGATAAACAAAATCAAGAAAATATATTATATTTCTTTTGTGAAATGTTTACTAATATTATTCCTAATTTAATGGAAAATTATAATGATATAAAAATATTAACTAGTGATACTTTCAGTTCAAAATCTACTTTAGTAAATACAATTTCTGATAAGGAAATATTAAATAATAATGATTTTTATAAAGATGCAAAAATACTAATTGAATGTTTATATTATTATATTCAAATTATTCTTAAAGATATTTTATATGGAAAAGAAATTTATGATAAAATAGATAATTATTATTTAAAAAATTTAACAAATAACGAAGAAAGAAATAAGTTTAATCAAATTATATTGATTTTAACATATAATAATTTAATAAATCAAAAAAATAAATCTGAAGTTTTTATTTATTCATTAATTGAATATATTTGTTTAAAAATTTTGCAAGATTTGCAATTAAATTATATTTATTTTTATGATATATTAATTAAATTTTATGAGTTAATTTTAGATAATGATGATTTAAAAATAAAAATTATGGAATTATTTTCTGATATTTTTATGGAAGAAATTAAATTAAACAATTTTAATGATTCTCTTTTTTTAAAAATAAATGAATTTGTTTTTAAAAAAAATAATGATAAATATTGTGAAATAATACTTCCTCTATTATTTTTTATTTCAGGACATTATATAAATGAAAATAATGAAAATATAAAAATTAAAGTTTTAAAAGTCTTATCAACAATTTTAAATAAAAATACAAATAAAGAATTATATTATACATTACAAACAAATACATCAATTACCAATAGGTTCTATCAAAGTGATTTATTTAATAATATTTTTAAAAATTTTAATGAATTTTCAAATAAAGATTTAGAAAATGACTTAGAATTAAAATTAGAATATTTAAATTTTTATATAACATTACTCTTATTTTTAAATTCAAATTTTATTTATAAAGAAATTGGCTCAGAAAGTAAAGAAAGAAAGTCTATTATTTCATCAACAATTTTTCATATTTATAAAGTAGAACTTTTATCAATCAATTCAACAGATTATATTTCTTATATCATATCATTAATACAATTTTTAATTTATTATATAAAGATTAATTGTATTTCATATGTTAATACATCTTATGTACTTTTTAATTGTATCTCAATTTATTATAAAAAATTTCTTGATATTAATTTAAAAAATTATTCTTATTTACCTTTTTTATCATATTATGTCATAATATTTATTTTAGTTAATATATTTAAAATTTATAAAATTCAAATTTCATTAATTTTTATTCATAATAATATAATTTCAAATATAAAAAATATAAATGAAAATTATTCTAATTTATTAAATGTAATAGATATAAATGATATATTATCAAATGAATATAATAAAGAATTGTTTGATAAATTTGAAAATAATTTAAAAAAACATTTTACAATATTTAATAATTTAAATTTAAATAAAAATACATTTGATAAAATAATAAAAATAATATATACTAATCTTTTTGGAAATATTTCAATTTTATTTTCTTGTATTGAACCAAAAATTAAAAGTTCAGATAGAATTTTTGATGATAAATCAAATAAAAATGAAAGTATAAGTATGGCAGAAGATTTCAATAACTCTTTTTATATTCATTCTTTAAAAGATGAAATAAGTTATCTTTCAAATTTAAACAATATTGATAATAAAAAAAATAATAATCAAGAGCAAATATCAATTAATAATAATGAAAATAATAATGATGAAGATATACTACCTTTAAATATAAATAATATATCATTTCATTTTGATAACAGTAAAAATACTTCTATTAATCAAGATTTAGAAGAGAATATTAAATATTAATAATTATATGCTTTTTTATAATATTTAATAATATTGTATTAATATAATGTTATTTTTTAAGAATAAATAATATTTAAATGTTATTTATTAATTTAAAAAATATAAAAATAGTCTAACTTAATAAATTAATAAACATAATTGGCAAATTATCTTCTTAAAATATATTATAAATATATAACAATAAGTGACCCAAAAATACATAAATAACAAAAATGTAAATTTCCTTTTAAAAAAATAAAAAACTCCCATAAAATTACCAAAAATAAAACTGATAAAAAACAAAAAAAAATAAACAAAACCATAAAATAAAATAATAACAAAAAAGATAAAATCAAATTTTAATTATAGTCAAAAACTTCTCATGAAAAATTTCATGTTTCTGACATTTAAGAATAAATTTTTTCAAACTAGCATAATCTTGTTTTAAAAATTTCAAAAATTTATTTTGACTAGGTTTAACATAATCTTTAATTTCCCAATGTTTAATCCAATTAACTTTTCTTCCTTCTTTCCATACTCCAATTTTTAAATTTTCCCCATCAACTTTAATACCAAATCCATTAACTTTTCCATATTCCCAGAATCCAGCATAAAAATCAATTTTTTTAAAATCAGAAACATAAATTCCAAAACCATGTTTTAATCCATCTTTATATTCACCTAAATAATATTTTCTATCATTCCATAAAAATTCTCCCCAACCATCCATTAAATTTTCTTTAAATTCACCAACAAAAACATTATCATTTGAATATTTAATAATACCATATCCATTTAATTTATCATCATTCCATTCACCTAAACACACTGAACCATCACTCCATCTATATAAACCAATACCACTTTTTGCGCTTTTATAAAATTCTCCTTGATAAAAATGATCATCTGAACAAAAAATTTGCATACCAATTCCATTCATATGATTTTTTAACCAACCATCACCTTCAGTTCTAACATTATCTTTTATATAATATCCATAACCTTTTGGTATATTATCTTTATATTTACCACAAAATATTGAAAAATCTATTTGATAATCTGTAAAAATACCATATGTGTTTATTTTATTATTTTCAAATATACTTTTTAATTCACTTTTATCTGTCCATTTTACTATTCCAAATCCTTGTTTTAAACCATTTGAATCTTTATTTCCATAATAAGTATAATTTTTACTTTTATATAAAAAATATCCTTTTGGATGCTGTGATATAATTACATTTTCTAATTCTGAAAAAATTGATGAGATACTTGGCCTTTTATTTTTATAATTTTTATTTTTTAAATTTGTATATGAATGAAGAATATTAGTTGGTGTTTCATCACTTACTTGAATAGAGTTTTTTTCTTTTATTTTCAAATTTAAATTTAAATTTTTCTTTTTTGATATGTTACTATAATTAAAATTTATATTTTTGTTACTTGATGTGTTTACATCATTAAAAATTGATATTTTAGTATTTAATAATTTTTCTTTTATTAATGTATCTTCATATAATGGTTTTTTTTTACGTTTTTCAACTGGACTTCCTAATAAACCTGTTTTAGATTTTGAAATATTATTTATTTTTTCATCAAATTCTTCTTTATTTAATACTAATGTTTCATTCTGATTACTTTCTTCAATTGAATTATCTGAATTATAATTCTTATTTTCTCTATTTTGAATTTCATTATTTTCAATAAAATATTTAAACATTACTTCTTTTCCTTCATTTAAATTATCTAAAACTTTATCATCAATTAAAGAACTTCCTTTAATTTTACTACTTTCAAAAAAACTATCATTTTGAATATTACTTTTTTTTATTATTATTTTATCTTGTGAATTATCAATTTCACTTTTATGAAAAAATGTAAATTGTCTTTTTGGATATTGTGAATGAATTGTAAAATGAATTGAACTTTCTGGTTGAGTATTTCTTGTAAAATAATTATGAAATGTTTTTTTAAATGATAAATTATTTAAAGTATTATAATTTGAATTTTCAAAAGTTGATAAATGATTTAATTGTGAATTTTGAGTTGAGATTTCAAAATATTTTTGTTGAATATTATTTACTATTATATTTTTTGGAGTTTGAAATTTTAAATCTGGAGAATTTATACAGGGACATTTTTCACATCTTAAAAATGCAGCATTTCCCATTTTGAAATTTTATTTTTTGAAAAATTTTTTTTTAATTTATTATATTTTGTTTTTATTTATTTTTTTATTTGTTTGATATTTAATTTTTTTTATTATTTTTTTAAGAATATTATTGTTTTAATGAAATAGAAAAATGTTTTTTATTTTAATTTTTTTTTGAAGATTATTATTTTTTAAATTATGTTTTTAATTATTTTTAGATTATTAATAGGAATAGTCTGTTATTTATAATTTTTTTAAATATTAATAATTAAAAAAATGAAAAATATTTTTAAATCTATTTATATTGATATTTTAAATTATTTTTTTTATTTTTAATAAAAGCAATTAAACAATTACCTTTTATTTCTTTATTTCAATTAAAAATTAATAAATAATATTTTAAACTACAGAAAATATAAAATTTCAATTAAATTATTATTTAATTTTTATATATCAAAACTAAATAATTCTTTATGTAATCTCTTTTTAATTTTATTAAATTCATCATTAATATTAACATTTTTTTCTTCTTCATTTTTACTAATAAATCTTTTAATATTATTTTTTTTATTCCTTGAATTAATATTATTAAAACTAACATTACTATCATTATTTTTAACAATTTTATTTCTAATAGAACTTTTAGAAGAACTAGAAATTATTTTTTTCTTAGAAGATGAACTTGTTTTTTTTGAAGAATTATTTCCAGTTTTAATAATAATAAATTTCATATTTTCAGAACTACTAACATTACTATTAAAATTACTATTTAAATTACTATTAAAAATATAATTATTATTATTATTTCTATATCTAATTATATTTGAATAAGAAGGACTTTTATTTAAATTTAATTTACTAGTTTCAAAATTAAATTCTTTTATAATTGTTCTTTTTCCATTATATATATTTCCATTTCCTGGAGTATTATTTCTTTTTTTTTCAAAATTCTTTTTTTCATTTCTTATTTTTTGTTGTCTTTGAATATATTCAACATATGATTCAGGATCATTTACTATATTTTCAGTTAATTTATTAATATTTGTAAAATAACGATTATCTCTTTTAATATTTGGTTTATATGTATATATTTTTTCTTGATTGTTTCTTTTTTGAATAAATATTCTTTTTATTTTATTCATTTTTTTTTTATTCCATTTATTATATCTTTCTATTAAAGAATTGTTTATTTCATTTGTATTTAATTGATTTTCTTTATAAAAAGAAGTAAAATGTGTATTTGGATGAAATGTACATTCTTGCTGTTCAGTTTGTAAATTTAAGTTATTTTTTTCTATTGTTTTTTTTTCTCTTGATAAATTCAGTTTTTTTGAGTAATTATATAAACGTAACCAACGAGGAACATTGTATGACATTATTTTTTATTTTTTTTTTTTAAAATTTAATTTTTGAAATTTTAATAAATTTACAATTAATATATTTTAAATATAACTAATTATGATATTATATAATATATTAATATTACTATATTATTTATATTATTTTATTATATATTTATCTTTTTATAAAATTTCTTTTTAAATCAAAAAGATTAAATATAATATTTTTTTAATTATGATACATATAAAATAAACATAAAAATCAAAAAAAAAGTATAATTATTTCCAAACTTTAACAATACCATTAACAAATAAAGAAACTAAACCACCATCTTTTAATTCACAAATATTTTTAATTCCTTCATTATAAATATTTTCTTTTTTACTTATTAATTCTAATTTATTAGAATTTTCATTAATTTTATATTGAAATAAACTTCCACTTCTCTGTACACCATCAGAATAATGTCTATCACAAATTATAAAAGTTCCATTTATACATTGAAAAGTACATGATATTTGAATAAAATCTAAAATAATTTCTTTAATAATTTCATGTTTTTTCAATTCAATTAAAACAAATTTTCCAAAACAACCAATGACCAAAATTTTTTTATTTACTGAACATAATGTATAAGGTAAATTTAAACATCTTAATTTTAAATTTTTTGTTTTATTATAATTTGTTTTATTTAAAAATATTATAAATTCTCCTTCACATGATGAAAAACAAATTTCATTTATGAAAGGTAAATCTAAAACACAATCTAATTTCTTTTCAAAAATTGATAAAATTATTTTACTTTGATATAAATTAGTTAAATTTGTTTTTATATAAATTGTACTTTGATTATTATTAAATGATAAAATTTCTTCATTTGAAATTTCTGTTATTCTTATTAATTGATTAAATGATATTATTTGTTCTATTTTAAATGAAGTATTATTATTTGTAAAATTTAATATTTTTATATATGAATTTAAGCCAAAAACTACTTTTTGATTTTTTAATTGAAGGCAATCTATAAATTTATTTTTGATATCATTTTCAAATTCATATTTTAATTTAATTTGATAATTTATTGTTTCTATTATACTGAAAAAAAAGTCATTTTGACAAATTAATAAATCATCATTATTAATTATACACATACATAATATTTTTGGTTGAAAATCTTTATCACATTTTATATTTGTTATTATATCATTATTTTTATTTTTTTGCATTTTTCAATTTTTTTTACAAAAATGACAATTGTATTATTTTATTTTTTTATTTATAAAAATTAAATTTTATAATTATAAAAAATATATTTTCAATTTTATTTGATTTTGTTAATATAATTTTTCAAATTTTTCTAAAAATGGAAGAATCTGAAAATCAAAATGAACTTAATCCAAATGAAAATAGAATAACAAATTTACTTAAAAATATTATATCATTAATAGAATTATTTATAAAAAATAATATTGAATCACCTATTTTAATAGAAAATACTTTAAATTATATTTATAGTCATGTTGAAAATATTATAAATGGAAATTTTTATTTTACAAAATCAGAATATTCAAATATAATAAATGATTTAGAAGAAAAATTAAAAGAATTTATAATAAAAGAAAAAAAATATAAAGAAGAAATATCAAATCTTCAATTTGAATTAATAACAACTCAAAAAATAATAGAAAAAAATAAACCAATAAAACAAGAGCAATATGAGTCAATAATTAAAAAATTAAAAAAAAAATTTAAAAATGAAAAAGATATATTTAAATTAAATGAAATGCAATATATAGATAAAGTAGAAGAATTAACAAAAATAAATAGAGATTTAAATAAACAAATTGAAGATTTAGAAATAGATAAAATAGAAAAAGAACAAAATTTAAACAATACAATAAAAGTAGAAAATAGAACAAATTATTCTTTTAATAGAAAATTAACAAAAAAAGGAAATTCTTATAATAATATATTTAAAAGAAAAATTAATAACTGTACTCAGAATGATGACAATAATGTTTCAAAACTAAATGAATTTTCATATTATAATCAATCTTCTAAATTTCTTGAATTTAAAAAAAAAAATGCTATAGATGATAAATTTAGATTATATAAATATTATCAAAAAAATAAAAATACTGATTTACAAAAAAAATTTTTCATAAATCAAAATTATGATAAATTAAATTATATTATAAATAACAATAATAAAAATATTAAACATTTATTACCAAGAAATCCTTTTTATAGAAAAGAAAAACATTATTATAGTGCTTTTTTAAAATATTAAAATATAAATATAATTTTTTTAAAACTATTTTTTTCAATTTAATATTTTCAAAAAGAAAGATGGATGTAAATGAATTAGAAAATTATTTTAAAAATGCAAATGAAATAAATATAACAAAAGATTTTATAAATATAAATATTGAAGAAACAAATAATCTAGAGTAAATTTTAAAACATAATACAAATAGTTTTTCACAAAAATATTTATATCCTATTTTTATTAAGAAAATTCCTTTTTATATAAATATAAATAAAACAAATAAAGTAAATAATTATGAAAAAGAAATATATTTTCAGATAAAAAAAAATTCAGATGAATTATTACAAAAAATTAAAAGAAAAGAAGGAATTAATTATTTTGAATTTCAATTATTAAAATTAATATCACTTTTAATAATTGGACTTATATCAAAAAAAAATAATCAACTTCAAAGTAAAAATATAATTGATTTTAATGAAGAAGAAATTAAAAATGAAATTGGAAAATATATTAAAAATTTTTATGATTGTAATAATCAAAAATTTTTAATTTTTTTTCAAAATATAATTCTTTTAATTCCTTCTTTTGATTTAATTAAACAGAAAATAATTTTAATTATGAGAATTCAAAATTTAAATGATTCTTTTATTCAAATAATTAATGGAGAAAAAATTGAAAAAAAACAAAATAAATGTAACAAATTAAAGAGAGAATTATTATTCAAATGTTCATCAACTGAAAATATAAATACAATTCCTTTTAATAAATCAGATTTTGATATTCAAATAAACACTTTAAAAAATATAAATACAAATTCTTCTCATAATCAAAATAATAATGATAATAAAAATCAAAATTCAAATAATAAAAAAATCGATGATTTAAATAAAAAAAATAATAATAATAATATTCAATTAAATAATAAAAACAATAATAAAGAAATAAACAATTCTCCAAATAAAAACATAAATAACAATTATTATATAAAACCAATAAAATATAAAGACCTTTTAATAAACAATTCATTAAATTTAAATAATAATAATTCAGATGATAATTCAAAGTATTCAAATAATAATAATATTACTCAAAATTATTATTTAGGAAAAAAAGTCAATCCATATATAAAATCTCAAAATTTAATACAAGAAAAAAAAACTTTTTCTAATTTTCAAGATTCCTTTAATATATTATTTCAACCAAATTTAGAAACAATAATAAATGAAAATCCATCTTCATTTGACGAAAGTTATATTCCTCACAATATGTCAACTGATGGAAATAATCCATTTCTTTTTGATTTTATTAAATTAGAACCATCTGTGGATAAACAAACTTTAAAAGAAAAAAATTTTCCAGTTAATAAAATTAAAAAAAAAATGGTTAGAAAGAATTATAATATATTAACTGAACCCATTAATTTAGAATTTCAAAATTTTACTGTTAATAATAATAATAATAATAAAAATAATAATTATTATAATAATAATATTATCAATAATTATTATTACAATAATAATAGAAGTTCGAATGGGATTAATTCTAAACTTTTTAATTATAATAAAATTGCTTTAATTTATAATGAAAATGAAAATGAAAATCAGAAAATTTCAAAAGTAGAAACTGCAAAAAAAATGATTTCTAATAAAAAAGAATATATTAATGATGAAATATTTCAAAATAATAAAAATATTATTAATAAAAATATAAATGAAATTGATAAAATGGAATTAAAAAATATTATAAATAAAGGATTTTACTCTAAAACTGGAATTAGTAGTGATAATACAATTAAAAATAATAATGATAATTATAATAATGATAATATTTCTAATTCAATTTTAGCATTTGGGACTCCTCAAAGAAATAATAATAATGATGATATTTTTTCACTTGATTCTTCTATCATACAAAAAAATTATTATTATTTACTTAGTCAAAAACAAGAACATAAAAAATAAAATATAAAGAATAAAACTTAATTTTTAATATTTAATAAATTTAACTAAAAATAAATAAAAATAAATATATTTAAATAATGAATAATTTATTTGGAAATGCAAAAACTGGATTTTCAAAATTAAAAGGCATGTTTATAAAAGGAAAAATAGAAGAACAAAATAAAGAATCAAATAAAAAAGAATCAAAAAATGAAAATATTAAAAAACAAGATAAAAAAAAGCTCAAAAAAGTAAAAGAAAAGACAAAAAAAACAGAAAAAAAAAAAGAAGAAGAAAATCAAAATAAAATGACTATAAAAACAAAAGAAAATTTATCTGGATTTGATTTTGATGAAGAAGATGATGATTATGAAAATGAAGAAACTTCAAATTCAAATAATAATTTAAATGAAGAAAATAATTCAAATTCAAATAATGAAAATACAAATTATATTAACTTTGATTATAATGAAAAAGAAGAAAATATTTTTTTAATTTGTCATAGAGTATATCAAAAAAGATCAATGTTAGATATTGAAAATATGCCTTATATTCCTTTTATTAAAGTAAAAAAAATAGAAAGTGTTCTTTCATTTATTGGATTAAGTAAAAAAGAACCTTCTTATAAAGAAATTAAATATTTAGTTTTATTTGATGAATATTTTTTATATATGATTAATATGAGTAATAAAGAAAATAATCAAAATAATTTTTTTAAAAAAATTGGAAATCATTATGATTTAAGATGTATTAATAGTATTGATATTAAAGATGATAATATTATTAAAGAAAATGGGAATAAAATCATTACTATACTTTTTATTTTAGATAATGATGTCAATAATTTCAAGTCAATTGTTAAAAATTTCCATTTTACTTTTGATAATGCTGTTAAATTTTTTAAAATTTTGAAATATTATTTAACTAGTTTGAATATTCCTTTAAATTATAAAGATGAAAATTTTGAAAAAGAAGTTAATAAAAATAAAAAGAAAACAGATGAAAAAAAGGAAGATAAAGAAGAAAATAATGAAGAGAAAAAAGAAGAAAAGAAAGAAGAAAAGAAAGAAGAAAAGAAAGAAGAAAAGAAAGAAGAAAAGAAAGAAGAAAAGAAAGAAGAAAAGAAAGAAGAAAAAAAAGAAGAAAAGAAAGAAGAAAAGAAAGAATTAACTGAAGAAGAAATAGCCAAATTAAAAGAAGAATTAAATTTTATTCAACTCAAGGAAAAATATTTATTAAGAATAATAAAACATATTCAACAAGTATCAAAAATCGGTGAAACAGCATCAACAAGAGGTTATGTAATAATAGAAAATAATTTTACAAAAAAAGAAGCGGAAAATTTCTCTAATTTAATTTATAAATCCTATTATAGATTAATTCCAAATATTCCAAGTGAAGAAAAATTAGATAAAAACGGATTAATTAACAATGAAAAAGACCCTAAATTTATTTTTACTGACAACGACATTTATCCTCGTTTATATACAATGGAAGAATTATTACCAGGATGTACAAATATATTAAAAGAAATAACAAAACCTTATTTAAATATATTATTTGTAGAAAGTTATGAAACTTATAAAAAATTACAAAATACAATTTCTTCTTTTTCCACAAGAACAACAAATGATGCTTCTTCTATTAATAATTATATTTCAAGTAATCAAAATGAAAGTCAAGGACAAAGTGTAAGTACTAATTTAAATGAAAGCAGTCAACATATTATTGATTTCCATTTTAAAAGTGGTAAAAGTTTAACTTCTATAATATATCAAATATATGATTTAATGAATTATATTATAGATAAAGAAGAAAGTTATATTGAATATGAAGATATTATGAAAGAAATATTAAAAAATAAAAAAGATAATGAATTACTTGGTATATTAATTTATTTAAGTGGAGGATTTTATATATTTAGAGAAGGAATTAAATGCATTTGTAATGATGGAAATTTAGTTACTATTGTTAATGGTGGTTATGAAAATGGAATGAAAAGCTTTAATGTTATTTTTGATAATGGAAATGGAAAGATTGAAAAAATTCCAAATGAAACTATTAGAAATATTAGTGTTAAAAGTAAATTATTAAAAATTTTAGATAATAATTATTTAATTGATTTATTTTTGGAAATTTACAAAAAGAAAGAAAATAATAGTATTAATGAATTTGAGAAAAAAATATTGATTTTCATATTAAAATTACTTTCAAATAAATTAGATAGTAAAAATAATAATTATTCTTCAGATAATCCATATCCAATAACAGAAAATATATTATCTCTTCAGAAAATATTAAAAGAAATAACAAATGAAATAAATTGGATAAATAACAATGAATTAATATTACAATTAAACTTCCAAAGTGATTTTGAAAGAAAATTAACATCAACAAATAATTTATTATACAAAATATATTCACCTCCATTCGATTTATTCCCATTAATTTCAAATGATCCTTTAATAAAAAAGCAACTAGAAAAAAATCCTTCAAAAGAAATAGACATGATAACAAATTACACTCTTCCAGAAAGTTCTTATGTAACTCAATTACCAAGAATAACAGATACTTCAAAAAGTTCTTTAGCTTTAAAAAATATAAGTCAATTTGAAAGATATACAGTAGAAGAAGTATTTAATTATGCCAAATCACATTATAGAGATGATGAATATATTATAACTTTAAGACAAGTAAGACAAGAATTATCATTGAATGATATTAAAAATGCTAAAAGTGATATTTATATTATATTTGATCAAAGTAAAGTTCCTCCTGGAATGCCTTTGCCTTTAGAACATAGAGATATGAAAGAAATATTTAAAGAAGAATGTTATCCTAATAATTTTTATATGGCTAAAATGACACATAAATTATTAAGAGATACAGGAATTCAGTCTTTGGAAAATAATTCTGAAATTCCTGTTTGTGTTTTATTAGTTGATAATTCCATTGGTCAAGCTTTTGTTTTATATAATGATTATTTATGTTGTAAAATACATTCTTTTTGGATTAATATTAGTAATTTAACTTTATTAGATTTTAATATTAAAATACCTCCTTCTTCACTTACTTATAATAAATTAGAAGAAAATTACCAAAAGTCATATGATAATTTATTTAATTTTTATTCTAAGAAAATATTATGTGATATATATGATAAATTAATTGATAATTTTAAAGTTAATGATATTGATAATATGACTAATTTTATTAATTTATCTTTATGGAATGAAAATAAGAATGATCCTATTAAAGGAGTTTTTAAGAGATTTTCAAATTATATTAAAATAAAGAAAAAGGAAAATCAAGATATTTCATTGCATAAATTATCTTCTAGTAGATTAGAAAATGTAAAAGAAAAATCTCCTGGAACTTCAGAAATAATGCAACAGAAATTTGATATTCAAAAAGTATTAAGTTTTCTTAATGATATTAAAACAAGTAATCATCAAAGTAGTACAATATTATCAAAAGATAATAATTTTAGTAGTCAAGTTATGCATTCAACAACTAATAATATTAATGACATTGATGATTTAACTTCATTGAATAAAATAGAAACAGAATTAAATGAAAATGAAGAAGAATGTTTTTCAATACCAAACTTAACTTTATTATGTATAGAAAAAATAAAAAAATTTTCACAGGAATTAATCCACATTCAAATAGATGATTTATCAAAAATATATCATTCAAATATATTATCAAAAGATATATTTAATATAGGAACAATGGGTTCGAAATTATTATCTTTATCAAAATTATGTAAAATAAAAAACCCAAAAAATTATTGTGGTTGTATAATATCATTTGAAGAAAATGGAAAATTAGGTCCTAACGCAACATTAAAGTTTTATTCAGATGAAAATGGAACGAATATATTAAAAGAAGTAACTTCACCAAAAACAGAAAGAACAAATATAGAAAGTTTATTATTTAATCAAAGTGAAATATATATGGATTATGTTGAAGGAACTACTGCTTTTTATATTCACGATTGGAGCATACATGATAGAGATTCTATTTTACCTTGTTATATTACTTTTATTCCTTATGAATGGAGTTTAATTTGTTGGTTAGTTGATTTTTGTTCTAATATTGCTTTTAATAATTTAAATATTGAAAATACTAATAAAGAAGATTTAAAAGATGATAATATTGAAATTTTCAAAAATTTAATTGTTAATTTATTAAGTTTATGTAATTCACTTTCTATTCCTGCGGAATTACAACAAAATATATTCATTTTAACTAATAGAGTTATTTTAAAAGCTATGAAATATGTTTCTATTACTGAGAAAAAAAATTTCATTTATTTATCTATTAATGAAAAATTTTCTCTTATTGGATTAGATGAGTTTACTGTTATTGGAATCATTAAAAAAATAGATAATTGTTTAGCTAATAAACAAAATAAGAATTTTTCTTCTTCATATATTGTAGATTTATTTGAAATTTTATTAGCAATATTATCTTTCATTCAAGAAGATTATTTAACTTTAGAAAATTATTTTAGAGAAACTTTTGAATATTCTTTACCAATTTGGGTAGAAGCAATAATTAAATTAGGTAATATTTTATCTTTTCTTCAAGGAAATTCTTCTTTAGAAAAAAATATATTAAATGAAATAAAAACTCAAATTGATTTCAAAAATGATGATTTAATAAATAATAATATTATCATTATTAAAGGTTTAAATATAAATTTAAAAGATGATGATATATTAAATATTATAAGAGATATTGCTTTAAAAAGTAAAATGAAAATAGTTAATTTTGAAAGTGATGTTCATATTATTTTAGATAAAGTAAATAATTTAAAAAATATTGTTTTGTTGTCTGATGGTTTTCAAGTTGAAGAATTAAAAGAAATGGAAGAAGAAGAAGAAAAAGAAGAAGAATTAGTATATGAAGAACAATTTTGGAAATGTCTTATTTGTGGAATGGATAATGCTCCAGATAATGATATTTGTTGTGCTTGTGATTCTGATAAACCTGAGGAACTTGATAAAAAAGAACCAAAAAGCAAAAAGAAAAACACTTTAATTAAAAATGAAGCTTATTTGGAAAAAGTTAATGATCAATTAAATGAATTTAAGAAATATATCATTGAGGATAACAGATTATATATTAAAGAAGAGAAAAAAGAGGAAAAAAAAGAAGAGAAAAAGGAAGAGAAAAAAGAAGAAAAGAAAGAAGAGAAAAAAGAAGAGAAAAAAGAAGAAAAGAAAGAAGAGAAAAAAGAAGAAAAGAAAGAAGAAAAGAAAGAAGAGAAAAAAGAAGAAAAGAAAGAAGACAATACATGTAAAATAATTGTCCAATTATATAAAGAAATAGATAAACAACAAAATAAAAATCTCATAAATGAATTCCTTTTACAACGTTTAATTAGTTTAATAAAAATAGATGACTATTACAAAGACTATCTTCTCCCAATAACAAAACTTCA
>JAEEGK010005730.1_pt1 | contig 30017 bp, 24 predicted proteins | sample 8958771 | NCBI WGS metagenome assembly JAEEGK01 (sample SAMN16246547, study PRJNA631951) | gut metagenome | biome: gut microbiome; feature: rumen; material: SC-attached | host: Bos | place: Iran: Karaj | collected 2018-10 | reverse complement strand
ACCCGCACCTTCGAGCTTTAGCGTCAGTAAAGGACTCGTCAGCTGCCTTCGCAATCGGGGTTCTTCGTGATATCTAAGCATTTCACCGCTACACCACGAATTCCGCTGACGTCGTACTCACTCAAGACTGCCAGTTCGCGACGCAGTGCAGCCGTTGAGCGGCTACATTTCACGTCACGCTTAACAATCAGCCTGCGCTCCCTTTAAACCCAATAAATCCGGATAACGCCCGGACCTTCCGTATTACCGCGGCTGCTGGCACGGAATTAGCCGGTCCTTATTCATGCGGTACCTACAAAAAGGGACACGTCCCTCACTTTATCCCCGCATAAAAGCAGTTTACAACCCATAGGGCCGTCATCCTGCACGCTACTTGGCTGGTTCAGGCTCTCGCCCATTGACCAATATTCCTCACTGCTGCCTCCCGTAGGAGTTTGGACCGTGTCTCAGTTCCAATGTGGGGGACCTTCCTCTCAGAACCCCTACCGATCGATGGCTCGGTGGGCCGTTACCCCGCCGACTACCTAATCGGACGCATCCCCATCCCTTAGCGATAAATCTTTGCTTCATGTCAGATGTCATCTATGAAGAACATAGGGTATTAATCCGATTTTCATCGGGCTATGCCCTACTAAGGGGAAGGTTGGATACGCGTTACTCACCCGTGCGCCGGTCGCCAGCAATCTTAGCAAGCTAAGATCCTGCTGCCCCTCGACTTGCATGTGTTAAGCCTGTAGCTAGCGTTCATCCTGAGCCAGGATCAAACTCTTCATTGTATAAATTGTATCTTTGTCCATAAAGGACGTTATCTGTCTCAGAACGACTATCCAGTTCAAGAATTAAACGGTTCGTTTCTTATACCCAACATACTCATAAAAAGTATGTCGCTTCTTGTACTACTTCTGTCTATGTAAATCTTTCAAAGAACTCTTTCTTGGCTCCCCTCGTTCGGAAAGCGGGTGCAAAGGTACACACTTTTTCCGAACTAACAAAACTTTTCCAAAGAAATTTTCATCTTTCATGCAAAAATCTATCCACTCTTGATGCAAGTCAAGACCCAAAACACACCACACCTTATTAATATATAAAGAAGGAAGAAGCTAGAGGTGAGAAGCAAGAGGTAAAAGGCTGGCAGAGGAAGCGGAAGACGTTAATTTCTGATAAAACGACAGTTATTGACGGAAAAGTTCGTACCTTCGCAGCGGAATTAAATAATCAGGCATTAATAAACAATGAGGAATATGAAAAAGATAATGATTGGACTGGTCGCAGGAGTCTGTGTGCTAATGACCAGTTGCGGAAACATGGGCCAAGTGTTAAGTGCCATGACCAATGGTACGGGAGTCGTGAATGCCATCACAAGCGTCATCGGATTAGACAAGGTTAGCGCTCAGACTCTGATTGGTACCTGGCAGTACAGGAATCCAGGATGCGCCTTCACCAGCGAGAATCTTCTGGCCAAGGCAGGCGGTGAGGTGGCAGCCGTACAGATTGAGGAGAAACTCTTGCCCTACTATCAGCAAGTGGGTATCAGCGCCAACAACACGATGATCACCTTCAACCAAGACGGCACGTTCAGTTCAAGAATCTGCGGCACACCCTTCAGCGGTAGATACACCTTCGACGAAGCCACGCAGAAGATCACCCTCAAGGGTCTGCTCCTGACTGTGAACTGCTATACGAAACGAGAGATGAACGGTATCTCCATCCTGTTTGAGGGCAAGAAACTGCTCTCGCTCCTGCAGACGCTGGCAGCCTTTAGCGGTAACCAGAATCTGGAGACCGTGAGCGAAATCAGCAAGAATTACGATGGTGTACGCGTTGGTTTTGATATGAATAGATAGTTTTTCTGCAAAAATATACAGAAATATTTGGTCGGATGCAAAATATTACCTAATTTTGCATCCGATTTCTGAATAAATATACCAACATGAAAGTAAAGAACAACCGCCTCGAAGCGCTGCGTCTTATCATTTCAAGCCAGCAGTTAGGCAGTCAGGACGAGCTGTTGAGCGCCCTGCAGAAAGAGGGATTCAAGCTGACACAAGCCACATTAAGTCGTGACTTGAAGCAGTTGAAGGTGGCCAAGGCAGCCACCATGGGAGGTAATTACATCTATGTGCTTCCCAACGACACGATGTACAAACGGGTGTCGACTCCCAGCAATATCCGCGAGATGATGCAGGTGCCAGGCTTTGTGAGCATCAACTTCTCAGGCAACATGGGTGTCATCAAGACGCGTCCCGGCTATGCCAGTAGCATCGCGTGGAACATTGACAACAGCGACATCCCCCAGATCATCGGCACGATTGCTGGAGACGACACGATCTTCATCGTCATCAAGGAGGGCATCAGGCACCAGGAAGTAGTGGAGGCCCTGAGCGACGTTGTGCCGAATATGAGGTAGATTTTAGTTTACGGTTTACAGTTTATAGTTTATAGTTTACTTATAGTTTACGGTTTATAGTTTATAGACGAATGGAACAAGAAATAGAGATAGAAGTGTTGGTGGCTGGACCTGAGCACGAGAAGTACGTCGATACCATTCTCGACACGATTGCCGAGGCAGCCAAGGTGCGTGGCACGGGTATTGCCAAGCGTACTCACGAATACCTGACCAAGAAGATGCTGGAGGCCAAGGCCGTGATAGCCCTGACGAAAGACGGCCGTTTTGCGGGCTTCAGCTATATCGAGACCTGGGAGAACCAACAGTATGTGACCACCTCAGGACTCATCGTTCACCCCGACTTCAGGGGGCACCACGTAGCCAAGCGCATCAAGGATATGACCTTCACCCTGGCCCGTACCCGTTGGCCACACGCCAAGATATTCTCCCTGACAAGCGGTGCAGCGGTGATGGCGATGAACACCGCCTTAGGTTACCAGCCTGTGACCTTCGCCGACCTCACTGAAGACGAGGCCTTCTGGAAGGGTTGCGAGGGTTGCTGCAATGTAGACGTGCTGCATCGTACTGGCCGTAAATACTGTATCTGTACGGCGATGCTCTACGATCCTACGGAGCACCTGCCCGCCAAGATTCCCGATGAGGTGATCGAGCGCATCAACAGAATCGACGGGAAAGAGAGTTTTTAGTTTATAGTTTAGAGTTTATAGTTTATAGAAATATGGCAAACAAGAAAGTTGTAGTAGCCTTTTCTGGTGGGCTTGACACCAGTTACACCGTGATGAAGCTGACCCAGGACGGCTGGGATGTGTATGCTGCCTGCGCCAATACGGGCGGTTTCAGCGCAGAACAGTTGAAGACCAACGAGGAGAACGCCTATAAGCTGGGCGCCGTGAAATATGTCACCCTCGACGTAACCCACGAGTACTACGAGAAATCGCTGAAGTACATGATCTTCGGCAACGTGCTACGTAACAACTGCTACCCCATCTCCGTGTCGAGTGAGCGTATCTTCCAGGCCATTGCCATCGCCCGCTACGCCAAGGAGATCGGTGCCGATGCCATTGCCCACGGAAGTACTGGAGCAGGCAACGACCAGATTCGTTTCGACATGACCTTCCTTGTGATGGCTCCCGGCGTGGAGATCATCACCCTGACACGTGACAAGAAACTGACACGCAAGGAGGAAGTGGACTATCTGAATGAGCACGGATTCTTCGCCGACTTCACGAAGCTGAAGTATTCTTACAACGTCGGCATCTGGGGCACCAGCATCTGTGGCGGCGAGCTGCTCGACCCCACACAGGGACTGCCTGAGGATGCTTATCTGAAGCATGTGACGGCTCCAGAGAAGGAAACGCTGCTGAAGATCCAGTTCGAGAAGGGCGAGATCGTTGGCGTGAATGGCGAGAAGTTCGACGACCGTGTGAAGGCCATCCAGAAGATTGAGGAAATTGGTGCCTCATACGCCATCGGCCGCGATGCCAACGTGGGTGACACCATCATTGGCATCAAGGGTCGTGTTGGCTTCGAGGCCGCTGCACCCAAGCTGATCATCGAGGCACACCGCTTGTTGGAGAAGTCGACACTCTCGAAGTGGCAGCAATACTGGAAGGACCAGGTGGCCAACTGGTACGGCATGTTCCTCCACGAGAGTCAGTATCTGGAGCCCGTGATGCCCGATATCGAGGCGATGCTCACTTCCAGCCAGCGCAATGTTACTGGCACAGCCATCTTAAAACTCCGTCCCTACAGCTTTGAGACCGTAGGCATTGACTCTGCCAACGACCTGACGAAGAGCAAGTTAGGCGAATACGGCGAGACACAGACAGGTTGGACTGCCGACGAGGCCAAGGGCTTCATCAAAGTCAGCTCTACCCCACTCCGTGTCTACTACGGCATACACAAGGACGAGAAGCGATAAGACATAAGGACTTTTTAGACATAAGAACATAAGAACATATTTATAAAGCCAAAGGAACAACAACGTTAAAATATGTTCTTATGTTCTTAAGTCTAAGATAAATATAATCTGTCAAAAGTATGAAAATAGGTATATTAGGAGCAGCAGGCTATACGGGCGGTGAGCTGATCCGCTTGCTACTGAACCACCCTGAGGCGGAAATTGTCTTCGCCAATTCGGAGAGTAACGCAGGTAATCTGGTGAGCGATGTTCACGAGGGTCTCATTGGCGAGACAGACATCAGGTTCACAGACCAGATGCCCTTCGAGGATGTCGATGTGGTGTTCTTCTGTTTCGGTCACGGCAAGAGCGAGGCTTTCCTCAAGGAGCACACGATTCCCGCTCATGTGAAGATCATCGATCTGGCACAGGACTTCCGCATCAAGGGCGATCACGACTACGTCTATGGACTGCCTGAGATCAACAAGGAGGACATCCAGAAGGCCCAGCATGTGGCCAATCCCGGCTGCTTTGCTACTTGTATTCAGGTGGCTTTGTTGCCTGCCGCCTACCTAAACCTGCTGAAGGAAGATGTGGCCGTGAATGCCATCACGGGCTCTACTGGCGCAGGCCAGAAGCCTGGTGCCACGACTCACTTTTCGTGGCGCAACAACAACCTGAGCATCTACAAGCCCTTCCAGCACCAGCACATCGCTGAGATCCGTCAGTCGCTGAAGCAGGTACAGGGCTATCTCGACGCAGACATCGACTTCATCCCCTATCGTGGCGACTTCGCCCGCGGCATCTTCTGTACGGCAGTCATCAAGACCCCAGCCCCTGTGGAGGATGTCATCGAAGCCTACAAGGACTTCTACCACGATGCCGCCTTCACCCACTACAGCGACAAGCCGATAGACCTGAAGCAGGTGGTGAACACCAACAAGGCTTTGGTGCATGTGGAGAAGTACGGTCAGAAGCTGCTCGTCACCTCCGCCATCGACAACCTCCTGAAGGGCGCCGTAGGCCAGGCCGTGCAGAACATGAACCTCATGTTTGGCATCGACGAGACTGCAGGCCTCCGTCTCAAGGCTTCAGCATTTTAGATACAATGAAATATTGGCTGCCGCTCATATGGTGCTTGATGACGATTGTGCTTCCTGTGGCGGCACAACAACAAACGTGTCCTGTTGTAAAGATCGAGGTAGAGCAATTGCCAGACCTCAACATCCCCCGTGCTGGTCACGCCTTGTTCTATGCCAATGGCGAGCTGACGGTGGCTGGCGGCCATACAAGCGGTTTCGTGCCCACGCAGACTGCCGAATATTTCCAAGACGACGAATGGCACACGATGCCGATGACCTATACCCATGACTTCGGTCTCTCCGTAGTGCTGAAATCAGGCAAGGTGCTTCTTGCTGGCGGTTGTGAACAGCCTGCCGGCATCAGGCAGACTATCCATGCGGAGATTTACGACCCTCAGACCCACACATTCAGGGGCTTCGGCAACTTGCAGCGTAGGCGCGTCATGGCCTCGGCCCTCGAGCTCGACAGCGGACAGGTGGTCATCGCAGGCAACTGGTATGCCCAAGACGGCATCGAGCTGTTCCATGAGCACCAGAGCGACAAAGGCGACAATAACGACAAGAGAAGCTTTACTTATATAAAAGATGTGTCGGCCCAGCGTTCAAGCCCTTATATCTTCCGCATGGCCGACGGCAATGCCCTCATCCTCGGCAGCAACGACACCAGAGGCGACGCCCTCCGCTGCACCTTTGCAGACCGCCTGAAGGGCGACACCCTGTATATTCCCCTTTTCGAGACCTGGCAACCACTCATCATCGGAACCCATAACGATGCCGTAAGCATCATCGGCGACGAGTCGAAGGGCGACTTCTCCTATCTGCTGCCTGTGCAGGACAGTACGGGCCAAGTGGCTATTGCTCGTGTCAGCGGCACCGACATCACGCTGCTGCCAACCATCTGCCCCATTCCGATGGTCTGTCAGGGAGACTCCATTGAATATTTCACCAACGTCATCGTTGACCGTCAGGCCCGCCGTGCTTATCTTCTTGGCATCAGTTCAAACATTCACAACGCCTCAGAGAAAAATCCACTCTACGTGCTCTGCATCGACTATGGCCAAGCATTTGCCAACGGCGGAGCACCCATAACGCTCTACTATACACAGCCCTTGGAAGTGGCCCCCGACTACATGCCACTCCTTACACCCGAAGGCAATCTGCTGATAGCCGGAGGCCTGGCAGGATGCAGCAACTACACCCCTTCAGGCACTGTCAGGCTGCTCCGTGTGGGCAGAGAGCCAGAAAAGGCCGCAAGCAGTTGCGCCTGGTGGATATGGATTGTGCTGGGCATCCTTATTTTCGTCTTGGCGTCTGCCACCTTATTTATATATAGACACAGAAGCCACAGGGCGCAATCGCTTGACATCGACTCAGAGCCAAGTCAAGAGTCTGCCCCAACGATTTCCGACAGCGAACTCATGAATCGCATCAGCCATCTGATGGAAGAGCGGAAGCTCTTTCTCGACAGCGAGCTGAAGCTGGGCGATGTAGCCACAGCCCTCGGCACCAACCGTAATGCCATCTCCAGCAGTATCAACGTCTGCGCCGGCTGCTCGTTCACCCAGTTTGTCAATAACTATCGCATCAACTATGCTAAAGAGCTGATACGCCGCCGACCCGACATCAAGATCTCAGAGGTTTGGTTTGCCTCAGGTTTCGCCACCGAATCATCGTTCTTCCGCACCTTCAAGGCCATGACGGGTATGACACCCAGCGACTGGAAGCAGAATATCGACTGAACATCATTACTTCGTAACCATCATCATCAACAATTATGCCACGCAAAACCGACGGAATCGAATTCGAGCTGAACCCCGGTCCTCAGAAGGACGAAGAGGGCAAGCCGCTGCTTTATGCCCGGCTGTCGTCGAAAAAGAAGTTGAGTTTCAAACAACTGGACCACTATAGCGTGGAGCACCATCACACCACGAAGGGTGAGCTAGAGGGATGCTTCACGAAGTTCCTCAATGCCGCAGCCCTCTGGTTCCATGAGGGTTACCGCATCGAGACTCCGATTGGCTCGTTTGCCCCCAAGCTGAAGCTGTTGGGCGAGCATACGGCCCCTAAGACGGTGACGGGGCGCGACGTGAAATACAACGGTGTCGAGTTCATCCCATCGAAGGAGTTCATCAATCACGTATGCTCTAACGAACTGGGCTTCCGCCTCAGTCCCGGTGCCGTAGGCAACAGTCAGATGCACGACCCGCAGGTGATGGAAAAGGCCCTTCAGACCTGTCTGAGCGAAGGAGTTATCTCCGTCAGGAAGTTCGGCTACTATAGCCAACTGAAGCGCGACTCTGCCCAGGCCTTTCTCGACAGCCTGACACAAGGCGACCATCCAAGGCTGATAAGGCGCAAAGCAGGCAGGTCGTACGTTTATATTCCTGTGACAAAGGATCCGACGGACAAAAAGTAGTTGTCGAGCCCGTGCTCCGCACATGTCGGGCCTATGCTCCGTATATGCCGACCCAAGGCTCGGCATATACGGAGCGGCAGTTCGGCACGAGGAACCTACCTGTAAACTCCCGGAGAACAGCCTGTAAACTCCCTGTTTACTGCTTTGTTCCTCCCACGAACCAGTAACTAAACTCTCAGTCTTCCTGTCCTCTTTCCCTCAGAAAGCTGTATCCTCCCCCCTCTTTTATTCCTTTAATCGACTGACGAAACATCATCCGTCAGTAGAAAAGTACGATTTGCAAGTCCCTTTTCAAAGATTATTCCTATCTTTGCGCCAAATATTAATCATTAATCACAAAACTTAAGCATTATGAAGAAAGTACTATTAGCTGTGGTGGGCATCATGTTTGCAGCCACAAGTTTCGCACAAAACGGATTGGTGGCTTCGCTGAGTCACGGAACGGACATCACTTATTTTTATGGTGTCAACGCCCTGAAAGATGCCGTTGCTGTGGCAGAAAGCGGCGACATCATCAACCTCTCCGACGGATCGTTTAACGCTACCGACATCACCAAGGCCATCATCCTTCGCGGTGCGGGCATTGACAGTAAAGAACCGACTTACATTGTTAACAATTTCACCATCGAGATTCCTGCGGAAGACACCAACCAATTCACGATGGAAGGCATCAAATGTTCAAATACGATGGCGACGAAAGGCACATTTGCCAACCCATATTTCTTAAAATGCCAATTTAATGTTGTTAGTAATGCCGCGGAATCGGATGCCGTCACGAACATCATGTTTGTCAACTGTAAGATTATAGGAAACATCAATGTAGGAGCCAACAACTCGTACTACTTTGTCAACTGTTATGTAAAAGATATTGCCCGTTATCAGAATGCATCCCTCACAGCAACAAATTGTATCATTAATTCAATCGCTGCCGGATTGACCCAATCAGAGTGGTATAACTGTATATTCTATACTAGTCGATACACTGAGGGTGGATTTCCTAACGACGTTAAATGCATGAATTGCTACAGTCTCGCATATGGTCCAAGTGGATATGCATATGGAATATTCAGAGGTCCTTCTTGTATCAACTGTAAAGAGTTCCCTACATGGGAGTCAATGTTCAAGAGCTTCAAGGGCACTTATACTGATGAAGAGACTTTCGAACTGACGGATGAAGCCAAGGCGGAGTATATCGGTAATGACGAAAAAGAATCAGGTCTTTATGGCGGTCTGCAGCCCTATAACTCCACCCCATCTTATCCGCTGATTACCACAATGACCGTAGATAAGCAGACCACGACTGATGGCAAATTGGGGGTAACCATCGAAGTAAGCAAGTAAATGTATTAAAACTAAAAAAGACAGAATTATGAAGAAATTATTATTATCCGTGGTTGCCATGGTTTTTGCAGCCACAAGTTTTGCACAAAACACAGTTGTGGCTTCGCTAAGTCATGAGGGTGAAACCACTATGTTCTATGGTGTTGGAGCCTTGCAACAAGCAGTGGCAGCGGCTGCAAGCGGTGACATCATCAGCCTCTCCAGCGGCACATTCAATTCGACCAATATTACTAAGGCCATTACCCTGCGAGGCGTAGGTATTGACGATGACAATCCCACTTATATTGAAGGCGGATTTAATATCAATGTGTCTGAAGAAGGTTCTAACCGCTTCACAATGGAGGGTATCAGATGTAAGGGCGAAGTAAAATTGGGAGGATCGTTTTCAAATCCATATTTTGTAAAATGCCAGTTTTGGAGAATTAATGGTATCGGTAATACTGATGCCATCGAGAATGTAATGGTTGTCAACTGTAAAGTAACAGAATTCTTCCGTCAGGGAGGCAGCACGACGGTATCTCTTGTGAACAGTTATATTGCTGAGCCTGGTGTTTACGATAATGCTCATTTCATGGCAACCAATTGTATTCTTTCGAAATACAACCCAGGAGACAATATGCAGAATACAATTTTTAAGAATTGCATCTATTGGACAACGAATTCTTATAGTTACAAGTTACCAATTAGCAGCAAGGCTTATAACTGCTTAAGCATTCCCTATGACATATTTACGAACTTGACCGACAGTCCAAACAACACTACCATGGCTGCACTCACTGATGTATTCACGGATTTCAATTGGGAAGGTTCTTGGTCAGACGAATGGACTTTTACATTGACCGAAACTGGCAAAGCCGTCAAGGGTACCGACGGTAAAGAGGTAGGTCTCTATGGCGGTCCGATTCCTTTCAATCTGAACTTGTCTTATCCCCTGATCAAGACGATGACTGTTGATGAGCAGACAGACGCCGATGGAAAGTTGGGCGTAACGATCGAGGTAAATAAGTAATTATCAGACATTATATTTAGCTTATGCGAAAATATCTAATATTATCCATACTGCTCTCTGGCCTGACCTTAGGTGCGAGGGGGCAATCCGATCCGGAGATTGATTTGTCTGGACTGCCAGAGGCCACAACGGCTGCTTCGCTACGCTACTGGTTCGACACCGATGCCAATAGCGTTAAGACTGCGTCTATCACAGGAAGCGCCACCACTATCGATGCTTCGGCTCTCAAGGAGGGCATACACACGGTACATTACCAGATTGTCGATAATAAAGGCATAGCAGGCATCCCTAACTCGAAGATATTCATCAGGCTCGACCAGAGGGTAGTGGCCAAAAGCAAATCTCTCCGCTACTGGTTTGATACAGATGCCAACAGCGTCAAGACCACTGAAACTCTGAGCGGTGCCACCACCATCGACGCCTCAGCTCTCAAGGAGGGCGTCCATACGGTGCATTACCAGATCATTGACGATCAGGGCGTTGCCGGCATCACAGACTCGAAGATATTTATCCTGCTCGACCAGAGGGTAACAGCCAAGAGCAAATCTCTCCGCTACTGGTTTGATACAGATGCCAGTTCTGTCAAAACCACTGAGACACTGGCCGGTGCCACCACCATCGACGCCTCAGCTCTCAAGGAGGGCATCCATACGGTGCATTACCAGATCATTGACGATCAGGGCGTTGCCGGCATCACAGACTCGAAGATATTCATCCTGCTCGACCAGAGGGTAACGGCCAAGAGCAAATCTCTCCGCTACTGGTTTGATACAGATGTCAGTTCAGTCAAAACCACTGAGACACTGGCCGGTGCCACCACCATCGACGCTTCAGCTCTCAAGGAGGGCATCCATACCTTGCATTATCAGATTATCGACGACCAAGAGAATGTCGACATTCCTGTTTCGGCGATGTTCTTTAAGCTCAGCTCAAAGGTGGCTATAGCAGCTACAGCCGTCCAATACTGGTTCGACGAGAACGACGACATTATCAAGGAGACGACGTTAGACTTGAAGAGCCTCACGATGACCATCAATGTAGGCGGAATAGGACAAGGCGAACACGTGTTGCATTATCAACTAAAGTTGGATGACGGCACATTATCACCTGCTGCTTCTGCCACCTTCGAGACCACACAGACCCTTGAGGGTGATGCCAACAACGACAAGAAGGTCAACGTGGCAGACATCGTTGTGATCCAGATCTTCTTGGATGATAAGACCTATGAAAAGATTCACGGAGCCAACGCTGATGTTACGAAAGATGGAGTCGTCGACAAGAATGACGTCGAAGCCGTCAAGGATATCATCATGACTCCAAAGGAAGAGTAAAGCTTATTGAGACGAGGCTATACTGCAAGAATATGTCAATTGCATGCACTTTGAGGCATGCAATTGACATTTTTATGCAAAAAGGCGAAAGATTATGGTGGTTTGTCGGATATTTGCTGTAATTTTGCAGCCGATTATATATAAGGTATAGAAAATGAAACTATTCGACGTATATCCGCTCTTCGATGTGAACATCGTGAAGGGCAAAGGTTGTAAGGTGTGGGACGACAAGGGGCAGGAGTACCTGGACCTCTATGGTGGGCATGCCGTGATCTCCATTGGTCACGCCCATCCGCACTATATCGAAAAGGTGACGGAGCAACTCAACAAGATAGGGTTCTACTCCAACTCGGTGATCAATAAGCTGCAGGTGGAGCTGGCAGAGCGCTTAGGCAGAATCAGTGGTTACGATGACTACCAGCTGTTCCTCATCAACAGTGGTGCCGAGGCGAACGAGAATGCCCTGAAACTGGCTTCGTTTACGAATGGCAGGACGAGGGTGCTCTCCTGTGAGAAGGCCTTCCACGGACGTACCTCGCTGGCTGTGGAGGTGACGAACAATCCGAAGATCATCGCCCCTATCAACGACAACGGCCACGTGACCTATCTGCCGATGAACGACCTGCCCGCTTGGGAGGCTGAGTTGGCGAAAGGCGATGTCTGTGCCGTGATCCTCGAGTGCATCCAGGGTGTGGGCGGCATCAAGCTGGCCACGAAGGAGTTTGCACAGGGACTGGCTGCAGCCTGTAAGAAGTATGGCACCATCCTGATCTGCGACGAGATCCAGTGTGGCTACGGACGAAGCGGTAAGTTCTTCGCCCACCAGTGGCTCGACATCCGTCCGGATATCATCACCGTGGCCAAAGGGATTGCCAATGGTTTCCCGATGGGCGGTGTGCTGATTAGCCCGGAGTTCAAGCCTGTGTATGGACAGTTGGGAACGACGTTCGGAGGCAATCACCTGGCCTGTGCAGCTGCGCTGGCCGTACTCGATGTGTTCGAAGAGGAGAAGCTGGTGGAGAATGCCAACAGCGTAGGGTCATACCTGATAGAGCAACTGAAAGAACTCCAAAAGACAGAGAAGCATATTGTCGACGTGCGTGGCCGTGGTCTGATGATCGGCATCGACCTCGACTGTCCGCATGCTGATGTACGTAAGCCACTGATCTATCAGGAGCACTGTTTCACGGGCTGCGCTGGGACGAACATCCTGCGTCTGCTGCCGCCGCTCTGCCTGACAAAGGCTGAAGCCGATGATTTCATCGAAAGGCTAAGGAAATGTTTATAATCTAAGGAGATAATATAATCCGTAGAAAGAATGAAGATTGCAGTAATAGGAGCTGGTGCCATGGGTGGCGCCACCGTAGAAGGCCTCATCAAGGGCCAGCAGTTCAAGAACGAGGACATCACCGTGAGCGACCCCTCGCAGGCCGTCGTGGATAAGTTTTCGAAGAAGGGTGTCAGCGTGACGACAGACAACAAACTGGCTGCCGATGGTGCCGACATCGTCTGTGTCGTAGTGAAGCCCTGGCTCGTGGAGCGAGTGCTGAAGGATATCAAGCCTGAACTCGATCCTAAGAAGCAGATACTGATTGTGATTGCTGCCGGCGTGAAGTCGGAGAGCATCAAGGAGTGGTTGGGAGAGCAGTGCCCGCCGCTGTTCTTGGTGATTCCGAATATCGCGATCGCTGAGATGGCGTCGATGACGTTTATTGTGCCCATTGGCGCCTCGGAAGCAGAGACCAAGACCGTTGTCAACATCTTCGACGAGATGGGCTCGACGCTGATTACCGACGAGGCGCATCTGGCAGCAGGTACGACGCTGGCCTCCTGTGGCATCGCCTACGCCATGCGGTATATCCGTGCAGCAGCAGAGGGCGGCGTGGAGCTGGGCTTCAAGGCCGATGATGCGAAGGCCATCGTGATGCAGACGATGAAAGGAGCCGTAGAACTGCTTGAGGCAAGCGGTCTGCACCCAGAGGCTGCCATCGACCTCGTGACGACTCCTGGTGGTGTGACCATCAAGGGGCTCAACGAGATGGAACATGCAGGCTTTACCTCCGCCGTCATCCGCGGGCTCAAAGCCGGAGCGAAGTAATCAAGAACTAGAGAATTTGAGAATTAAGAAACAAAAGACATGGACGAACAATTAAAGCAGATAGGCGAACGCCTGAAGGGATTGCGGGACGTGCTCGACATCCCCGTGAGTGAGATGGCAGAGACCATCGGCATCAGTGCCGAGAAGTATGAGAAGATAGAGGCAGGCGAGTTGGATATCACCATCTCGAACCTGATGAAGATTGCCAAGAAATATGGTGTTTCGACAGAAGAACTGATCTTTGCCGAGGCCCCGCACATGAAGTCATACTATGTGACCCGCAAGGGACAAGGCATGAGCATCGAACGTACAAAGGCCTATAAGTACCAGAGTCTCGTGGGTGGTTTCGTGAACCACAAGGCCGATGTATTCATCGTCACCGTCGAGCCCAAGCCAGAGGCCCACACCATCTATAAAAACTCGCACCCCGGACAGGAGTTCAACCTCGTGCTCGAAGGCAAGATGGAACTCTATATCGGCGGTAAGACGATGGTGCTCGAAGAGGGCGACAGCATCTATTTCGACTCCACAAAACCCCACGGCATGCTCGCCGTTGGTGACAAAGCCGTGAAATTCCTTGCATTCACCGTTGAATAAATTAGACTTATGATAGAAAGATTTTTGAAACAGACAAAGTTCACGTCTGTTGAAGATTACAACAAGAACCTGGAGTTCATCATCCCCGAGGGCTTCAATTTCGCCTACGACGTGATGGACGCCTGGGCAGCAGAAGCTCCAGAGAAACTCGCCATCCTATGGACTAACGACCAGGGCGACGAGATCCGCACGACCTACGGAGAATTGAAAGAACAGACCGATCAGGCCGCCTCGTATCTGATGTCGTTAGGCATCGGTAAGAACGACCCTGTGATGCTGATTCTGAAGCGCCGCTACGAGTGGTGGGTAGTGATGCTCGCCCTGCATAAGATCGGTGCGATTGTTATCCCCGCCACCCACATGCTGACGAAGAAGGATATCGTGTACCGTAATACCCGTGCCTCTGTCAAGGCCATCATCTGTGTGGATGACCCCTACGTCACAGGACAGATCCAGTTAGCAATGGCCGACAGCCCCACCGTTGACACGCTGATTGCTGTCACCGACCATGGGAAGCCCATCCCCGAAGGATTCCACGACTGGCAGAGCGAATGGAAGCTGGCGCCAAAGTTCGTCAGGCCCAAGCACGTGAACGACAATTCCGACACCATGCTGATGTATTTCACCTCAGGCACCAGCGGTGAGCCGAAGATGGTGGCCCACGACTACCTCTACGCCATGGGACACCTGTCGACGGGCGTGTTCTGGCATAACCTCCACGAGGGTTCCCTACACCTGACCGTCGCCGATACAGGCTGGGGTAAGGCCGTGTGGGGAAAGTTTTACGGCCAGTGGTTTGCCGGCGCAACAGTGTTCGTGTTCGACCATGAGAAATTCAATGCCGACACCCTGTTGCGACAGATTGAGAAATATCATGTGACGAGCTTCTGTGCTCCTCCCACCATCTACCGCTTCATGATCCGCGAGGACCTCAGCCAATACGACCTCAGTTCGCTCGAATACTGTACGACAGCGGGCGAAGCCCTGAACCCTGCCGTCTTCGACAAGTTCTATGAGAAGACGGGCATTAAGATGATGGAAGGCTTCGGACAGACGGAGACCACCATGACCCTCGGCACCTTCCCCTGGATGGAGCCGAAGCCCGGAAGCATGGGTATGCCTAATGCCCAGTACAACATCGATCTACTGCGTGCCGACGGTACCAGCTGCGAGGATGGTGAAAAGGGTGAGATTGTGGTGCGTGTGGGTGACCGCAAGCCCATTGGCCTGTTCAAGGAGTATTATCGTGACGAGGAACTGACCCGTGAGGCCTGGCATGATGGCATCTATCACACAGGCGATATGGCCTGGCGCGATGAGGACGGCTACTACTGGTTTGAGGGCCGCATCGACGATGTCATCAAGTCCTCTGGCTATCGTATTGGTCCGTTCGAGGTGGAGAGTGCGCTGATGACCCACCCTGCCGTTGTGGAGTGTGCCATCACCGGTGTGCCCGACGATATCCGCGGTATGGTGGTGAAGGCTACCGTCGTACTCGGCAAAGAGTGGAAGGACAAGGCCGGCGACGATCTTATCAAGGAACTCCAGCAGCATGTGAAGAAAGTGACCGCTCCCTATAAGTACCCGCGTATCATCGAGTTCGTCGATGAGCTGCCCAAGACCATCAGTGGTAAGATCCGCCGTGTGGAGATTCGTAAGAAAGACGCGGAGAAGTAGTTGACGGTTTACAGATGGCGGCACATAACGAGTTGGGCAAGTGGGGCGAGGATCTGGCCACCGAGTATCTGCAGGAGAAAGGCTATGAGATCCTGGAGCGCGACTGGAAGTCAGGCCACCACGACCTTGACATTGTTGCCAAGGATGGCAGCACACTGGTTGTCGTGGAAGTGAAGACCCGTCGTAACCGACTGTTTGGAGATCCCGAGGAAGCCATCGACTACAAGAAACGACAGAGTCTGCAGTCGGCCATCAACCACTACGTTAAGACACACCGCGCCAACACCGTTCGTTTCGACATCATCAGCATTGTCGGCACAATCGGTTCAAAGCCCGAGATCGATCACATCATCGATGTAGCATTAATATGAGAAGAATAGTTATAAAAATAGGTTCAAATGTCCTGACACGTTCAGACGGGAAACTGGACGTCACCCGTATGTCTGCACTTGTAGACCAGATAGCGTGGCTACGAAAGCAGAATATCGAGGTGATCCTCGTCTCGTCGGGTGCCGTAGCCTGCGGACGACGGGAACTGACAGTAGACCATTCGCTTGACAGTGTCGAGCAGCGGCAGTTGTTCAGCGCCGTCGGACAGGTGAAACTAGTGGGACTCTACTACGACCTGTTCCGGGAGTTTGGCATCCATGTCGGACAGGTGCTGACGATGAAGGAGAACTTCGAGCCCGGCGAGCAGTACCGTAACCAGCGGGCTTGTATGACGGTGATGCTGGAGAACGATGTCCTGCCCATCGTCAATGAGAACGACACCGTCAGTGTTACCGAGCTGATGTTCACCGATAACGATGAACTCTCAGGTCTCATCGCACAGATGATGCAAGCTGATACGCTCATCCTGCTCTCGAATATAGACGGCATCTTCACCTCCCATCCCGATGATGCCGAAGCCGAGCTCATCCGTGAGGTGGCGCCTGGCCGTGACCTTAGCGAATACATCCAACCAGAGAAAAGCGCTTTCGGCCGTGGAGGCATGCACTCCAAATACACGACCGCAGCCAAGACATCCCTGGCTGGTATCCGCGTCATCATCGCCAACGGTGAGCGCGAGAACATTCTCATAGATCTCATGGAGCGTCCGACAGACACGCCACATACGGAGTTCATCCCAAAGACATAAGAACGTTTTTAGACAGAAGGACATAAGAACATAAAAACTGCGCAAAAATATATGTCCTTATGTTCTTATGTCAAAAAGAAATATAGAAAATAGAAGTTATTGTCAATATGCAACTGAAAGAGACTTTTGAGAGAGTGAAGCGGGCCAGTAAAAGTCTGGCACTGTTGAGCGACGAGCAGCGAAATAGCATTCTGAATGCCGTTGCCGATGCTATTGTCAACAATCAGGAGAGAATCCTCAAGGCCAACGCCCAGGATCTGGCCAAGATGGAGAAGAGCAATCCCCTCTACGACCGTCTGCAACTGACAGAAAGCCGTCTGGAGGGTATCGCTGCCGACATGCGCAATGTCGCAACCCTCCCTACTCCACTCGGACACATCACCAAACAGAAGACGCTGCCCAATGGTTTGCGCCTCTGTCGCATCAGCGTACCCTTCGGTGTCATTGGCATGATTTACGAGGCACGGCCCAACGTGACCTTCGATGTCTTCTCACTCTGTTTCAAGAGCGGCAATGCCTGTGTGCTGAAAGGCGGCAAGGATGCCGACTGCAGCAACCGTGAAGAGGTTGCTCTGATACATGAGATACTGGAGCACTATGGGGTATCGAAAGATGTGGTAGCCCTGCTGCCAGCCACCCACGAGGCTACCGGCGAGATGCTCAATGCCGTGGGCTATGTCGACCTCTGCATCCCTCGCGGTGGCAGAAAGCTCATCGACTTTGTACGCGACACGGCCCGCATCCCCGTCATTGAGACAGGTGCTGGCGTGGTGAACACCTATTTCGACAAGGACGGCGATTTGGAAATGGGCAAGGCGATCATCAACAATGCCAAGACCCGTCGTGTGTCTGTCTGCAATGCCCTCGATTGCCTGTTAGTACATACAGACCGACTGCATGATCTGGAAGAAATAGTAACACCTATGGCAGGGAAGAACGTCATCATCTATGCCGACGAACAGGCCTATGCTGCCATCGAGGGTAAATATCCCTATCTGGAGCATGCCACTGCCGAGAGTTTCGGAACAGAGTTCATGGACTATAAACTCGCCATCAAGACAGTAGCCAACCTCGAGGAGGCATTAGACCACATCGATCAGAACGGTAGTGGCCATAGTGAGTCTATCATCACTATGAACGAGCAGACAGCCCGTCAGTTCCAGGCACATGTCGACGCCGCCTGCGTTTACTGGAATGCCCCCACATCATTTACCGACGGAGCACAGTTCGGTCTTGGTGCCGAGATAGGCATCTCCACGCAGAAATTAGGGCCTCGCGGTCCCATGGCGCTTGAGGAGATTACCACCTACAAATGGCTCATCGAAGGCGAAGGACAGGTTCGCCCATAGTCTCAACATGAAGAAAAACGCATGGGGAGAAGGATTGTTACATACCTACTGTTCCTTCTGCTGCCACTGACACTGGCGGCTCAAGATCATCAAGCCGACATTGAGCGGTTGACGAAGGAGATGTACCGTCTGTACTCCACTCATGAGACTGAGCAATTCATAAACGTCACTGACCAGCTGAAAGAAGTTTGCCTACAAGCAAAAGACGAAGGGCTTTTCTACAGAGCCTGGGCAAACCAAGCCTACTTTGTATTCAACAAAGTCAGCAGGGAGAAAGGCATGGAGATGTCCAAGGCCATGAACGATTATGCCCAGCAACACGACAGTAAGTTGGGCATCTACTATTCGTCGATAGCCAATGCCAACCAAGCCAGTTCGCTAAGAATGGAGATTAAAGCAGAGGAGTATTATCTGAAAGCCATCAAATACAAACAGACATATCTGCCTCAAGTCAATGCAGCACCTGCCTATTTGGCCCTCGCTAAAATCTACTTCAACCGCAGGGATCAGAAAAAAATACTTGAAATGGCCGACAAGGCCCTTAAGGAGCCTAACCTGACGGGGCCTTCGATAGTCGATGCATGGAGCTATCGATGTCTAGCTGCATTATACAATCAAGGAGACGAGGTAAAGACAGAGCTGAACAAAGCCTATGCTGAATGGAAAAGACTTTCAGAGAAATACAAATACCGCTCCAGCTTTACTAACGATATTGAAATTTATCATGCACGAGTAAACGGTGACTACGAGAGAATGCTTGAATTGGCCAAAAAGATAAAGTCGCCCTTAGAGAGAAGCCAACAAATGTCGCATGCCTACCAATGGTTAGGGAAATGGCAAGAAGCTCTGGAATACTACACGGAATATAAAAGAATCAGCGACTCCATCAATACGGCCGACATACGCAAGCAGTCTGCCGAGCACGCCATGCAGATGGATGTCATTCGAGCCGAAAATGAAGCCAAAGAGCAAAAACTACTAAACCAGGCGCTACGTCTGAAGCATCAAGAGAGCGAACTGGAACAAGAACGTCTGGAGAAAGAAGCATTGGACCTGATGCTGAAGAACCGTAACATAGAGTTGCAGCATGCTGCCGTGCTTCTGAAGAATGACAGTCTGGACCGTCACGCTCAGCAGCTGAAGCTGAGTGAATACCAGTCGAAGTTGGAAACTCAGCAGAGCAAGGAGCATGCCCGTCTGTTCAGGATCTATGCCGGAGCAGTATTGGCCTTACTGACCATCGCCTTCATGGCCTTCCACCTGTACCACCGCCAGCGCCAGCTGAAGAAACTGCAAATCGTCAACAAAGAGTTGAAGACCGCCTATAACCAGTTGGAGGAGACAACGACTGCCAAGGAGCGCATCGAGAGCGAATTGCGCATAGCACGGGAGATCCAGATGTCGATGTTGCCCCATGTTTTCCCGGAACATGAAGGTCTCGACCTCTATGCCTCCATGATTCCCGCCCGTGAAGTGGGTGGCGACCTCTATGACTTCCTGCTCGAAGACGACAACCTATACTTCTGCGTAGGCGACGTATCTGGCAAGGGAGTACCTGCCTCACTGTTCATGGCACAGGCCTCCCGACTCTTCCATGCACTGGCCAAGCAGCACCAGTTGCCAGCAGCCATTGCCACTCGCATGAATGATGAACTGACAGAAAAGAACGACAACTGCATGTTCGTCACCATGTTCATTGGTGAGATGAACCTGACCACAGGACATCTCTACTTCTGCAACGCAGGCCACACCCCACCCGTCATTGGTGGCGATGCACAGAAAGGTTCATTCCTCAAGATGAAGCCCAATGCCCCCATCGGCCTCTGGCCCAGGCTGCAGTTCATCGGCGAGGAGATCACATCCATCAAGGGGCGTCCGCTCCTCATCTATAGCGACGGACTGAACGAGGCCGAGAACGACCGTCAGGAGCAGTTGGGCAATGACCGTATGCTCGACATCCTGCGCCATACCGAATTCGAGAATGCCCGTCAGGTAGTGGAAGTCCTGAATGCAGAAGTAGAACGTCACCGCCATGGGGCAGAAGCCAATGACGACCTCACCATCATGTGTATCAGATCGTAGCAAACTATTAAAACACTAAGATATGAGAAGTTTTATCAACGTTGAAGACATCGGCCCATTGGACAAAGCCATGGCCGAAGCATTTGAGATCAAGAACGACCGTTACAAATATCAGCATCTAGGCAAGAACAAGACCCTGATGATGATCTTTTTCAACAATTCGTTGCGCACCCGTCTGTCCACCCAGAAGGCCGCCATGAACCTCGGCATGAATGTCATCGTGCTCGACGTGAATGCCGGTGCCTGGAAACTGGAGACCGAGCGTGGTGTCGTCATGGACGGAGACAAGAGCGAGCACCTGCTGGAGGCTATCCCTGTGATGGGCTGCTACTGCGACCTCATCGGCGTGCGCAGCTTCGCAGGACTCACCGACCGTGAGTACGACTACGCCGAGACAGTGCTAAATCAGTTCATCAAGTATTCAGGCCGTCCTGTCTTCGCCATGGAGACAGCTACCGTCCATCCCCTGCAGGCCTTTGCAGACCTCATCACGATTGAAGAGCATAAAACCGTTGAACGCCCGAAGGTCGTCCTCACCTGGGCTCCCCACTGCCGCGCCCTGCCGCAGGCTGTGCCCAACAGCTTCGCCCAGTGGATGAATGCCGCCGATGTCGACCTCGTCATCACCCATCCCGAGGGTTACGAACTCGATCCGAAGTTCATCGGCAACGCTGTCGTGGAGTACGACCAGAAGAAAGCCTTCGAGGGTGCCGACTTCATCTATGCCAAGAACTGGAGTAATCCCGGTGTGACCAACCCCGCCGACTACGGCAAGATCACCTGCGAGGATCGTTCCTGGACGGTCGACACCGAGCACATGTCGTGGACGAACAACGGTAAGTTCCTCCACTGCCTGCCCGTGCGCCGTAACCTCATTGTGACGGACGATGTCATCGAGTCCCCCAACTCCCTCGTCATCCCCGAAGCCGCCAACCGCGAGATCAGCTGTTCGGTAGTCATCAAGCGAATGCTCGAAGCCTTATAATACAAACAATCCCCGCCGATTGGCGGGGATTGTTGATTTACGACAATCTCTCAATCCTCTACAATACGGATTCGGCCTTGAGGCTGGGCATAGGCCTCGCCCGTGGTGCCGCCAAGGACCTTGCTCAGATAGTCGGCCAGCGCCTCATAATAGCGGATGGAACTCTCCTGAAGGACCACGCATTTCTTGAAACAGTCGAAGAAGCCGCCGGCATCGTGGTTGTAGTTCGTCAAGGCGACGCTATAGGTGCGCTGCATGTCGATGGGGGCATAACTGCCGTCATCCTGTAGGATTTCGATATCGCTGACGGTGTGGCTCTTGCTGTGGATGGTAAACCGCAGACCAGAGCATTGCGGGAAGTTTCCGTCGAGTATGGGCACCAGAGCCGTACAGCGTGTGAGCATCGTCTTCAGCTGTTCGGCGGTGACCATAATACGGCGCAGGGTATTATCGTAAGGCAACATGCCGATGATGTCGCCGTAGGTGATATCGCCGGCCATGATATCGTTACGGATGCCGCCACCATTCTCAAAGCCGATGTCGGCCTTCAAGGCATGACGGTAGGCATCAGCCACCAGGTCACCGGCATTTGTCTCCTGTCCGCGCACAATCCACTGGGCATTCTCGTCGCTCACCACCAGACGGTAGTCGCTGTGGGCTACCACCGTCGATGTGACTGCCTTCACCTTCTGATGGATGCTGTCGATAGTGGCAGTGACGGCAGCATTCTCGTAGGGGATGTCCTTGCTCTTGATAAGTTGGGTGATGAACCGTCCGTCGGGGGTGATAAGTAGCTTGCCCACATTGGCAAACTGCGTTCCCGTCTGGGTGACGGTAATCTCCTTGCCGTCGAGGTTCTTCACCTTAACCCCCTCGAAGATCTCATGCGAATGGCCGTCGAGCACGACATCGATGCCACGGGTGTTGTTCACCAGACGGTGCGAGCTGAAGCCCATCGACTGCGGGGTCTCTCCCACATGTGACAGCAGCACCACATAGTCGGCTCCATCCTGACGGGCGGCATCAACGGCCTGCTGAATCAACTCATAGAAAGTCTTCGGCTTCAGGTCGTAGAGCAGGATGCCGTTGGTATCATAAAATGAATATCCCTCGAGGATCATCGTCTCAGGGGTCGTGGCTCCAACGTAGGCCACCTTCTTGTCGCCATACTGATGGATGACGTAGGGTGCGAAGAGTGGTTGCGGCTCTCCTGCCTCGTAGAGGTTGGCACAAGTCACCGGGGTGCCTGCCTCATTCAGCAACTGCCTCATGCGAGGCACACCGTAGTCGAACTCATGGTTGCCCAACGTCAGGGCGTGATAGTCCATGAGACGCAGGATATCAGCGATGTACTGTCCCTTTGAGATGGCTCCCGTGGTGTTGCCCTGCAGGAAGTCACCACAACAGACAGCAGCAGCGTAGGCCGTATCCGTATGGTTGATGGCATCACGCAGTCCGGCGATCTTCGTATAACCGTCGATGCCGCAATGGGCATCGTTCTCATAGAGGATCACAATGCTCTTGACCTTCGGTCGAGCCTGCTCACGCTCGGCAGAGTCGATGCGAGCATCACTCAGCCCTCGCTCAATCGCAGTCTTCTGAGCTGTTACAATCTGGCAACCCATCACCAGGGCCACCAGGCAGAGAATCGTTCTTCGCATAAAAATCTGAAAACTTATTAAATTGTGGGCAAAATTACGAATTATTCTGGAATTATTGCTATATTTGTACCCAATTTAACAAAAACTATAATTATGAGACATTTGAGGAGCCGAGGGGTAGTTGCCGCTCTTGCAGTTCTGCTGCTGGTCTCGTCGTGTGGCGAGGAGAAGCGTGGAGCACACGATGCAGTCCAATATAAGACGATGGTAGTAAGCCGGAAAGACATGATGCTGGAACGACAGTATAGCGCGCGACTCACGGGTCGCCAGATTGTGGAAGTACGTCCACAGGTGTCTGGCTGCATCACCCGCATCCTGACCAACGAGGGCGAAGCGGTCCGCAAGGGACAGACTCTGTTCATCATCGACCAAGTACCTTATCGAGCCGCTTTGGAGGTGGCTGTAGCTGCCCGCAAGAGTGCTGAGGCACGGCTGGCAACGGCCCGTATGAACTACGAGAACGAGACCCGTCTTCAACAAGGCCATGTGGTGGGCGACGTCTCGGTAGTGACCATGCAAAACGCCCTGCAGGAAGCAGAGGCAGCGTTGGCACAGGCGAGGGCACAGGAGGTGAACGCCCGCAACAATCTGAGCTATACAGAGGTGAAGAGTCCTGTCAGCGGTGTGGCCTCGATGATTCCCTGGCATGTGGGGTCGCTCGTCAGCAGCAACATCAGTGAGCCATTGGTGACGGTGGCCGACGACTCAGAGATGTACGTCTACTTCAGCATCAGCGAGAACCAGACGCTCGACCTCATCTCGCAGTATGGATCCATTAACGAATTCATTGCGAAGGCCCCAGCCATCGGTCTGCGCCTGAGCAATGGCAAGGAGTACGATCAGAAGGGACGCATCAGTGCCGTCAGCGGCACAGTTGACTCACAGACAGGTGCCGTCACGCTGCGCGCCACGTTCCCCAACAGTGGTCATCTGCTGCATAACGGCGGCAGTGCCACGGTGGTTGTGCCGACACATCGTCAGCAGTGCATCGTCATTCCCCAAGAGGCGACGTATGAATTGCAGAACCGCTCGTTTGTCTATCGTGTCATTGACGGCAAGACAAAGGCCACAGCCGTCACATTATTCCCACAGAACAACGGAAAGGAGTACATCGTGGAAGAAGGCCTTAACGCAGGTGACACCATCATCGCCGAGGGTGCCGGCCTGTTGAAGGAGGGAATGGAAGTAAAGGTAAAAAAATAAAAAGGTGAAAAAGTAAAAGATGAACGTAAAGACTTTCATTGACCGCCCGATATTATCCGGAGTTATCTCCGTGCTGATGGTGCTCGTGGGCATCATCGGACTGAGCCAGCTTGCACTCGAGCAGTTCCCTGAGATAGCACCACCCACCGTCCGTATCATGGCCAGCTACACCGGTGCCAATGCCGAGACGGTACAGAAGAGCGTCATCGTTCCACTGGAGGAAGCCATCAACGGTGTGGAGGGTATGATGTACATGACATCCTCAGCCTCGAACAACGGCACGGCCTCCATCGGTATCTTCTTCCGTCAAGGCACAGATCCCAATATGGCGATGGTGAATGTGCAGAACCGTGCCGCCACCGTGCAGGGACGTCTGCCGAGCGATGTAGTAAAGAGCGGCCTCACCGTGCGCAAGCGCCAGACATCGAACATCAAGCAGATAGCCGTTTACAGTCCCGACTCCACCTTCGACCGCTCGTTTCTCGCCAACTACACGAAGATCAACATCGAACCGCGCCTGAGCCGTATTCCTGGTGTGGGCGAGGTGAATGTGATGGGTGCCGACTATTCCATGCGCATCTGGCTCGATCCGCTGAAGATGGCCCGCTACGGCCTGACTCCCTCTGACGTGACACAGGTGCTCAACGAGCAGAACGTCGAGGTGGCCACGGGTACACTGGGTGCCGAGAGTCAGAACACGTTCCAGTACGTGCTGAAATACCGCGGCCGCTATGAAGAGGAGCAGGAGTACGAGAACCTCGTCATCCGCTCGCTGCCCGATGGCGACGTGCTGCGCATCGGCGACATTGCCCGCGTGGAACTTGGCTCGCAGAACTATAATATAATCGGTGAAACCAACGGTAGTCCGGGTGTCAACATCTCGATCAACCAGGTGGCCGGCTCGAATGCCAACGAAATCATCAAGCAGATTGACCGCGAGGTGGAGGAAATCCGAGGCTCACTGCCCCCAGGTATCGTCATAGAGGACCTGGAGAGCAAAAAGGACTTCCTCGATGCCTCCATTGCCAGCGTGGTGGAGACGCTGCTCGAAGCCCTGTTGCTGGTTATCTTTGTGGTGTGGCTCTTCCTGGGCAGTTGGCGCGCTACCATCATCCCCGCCATCGCCATCGTCGTCTCGCTCATCGCCACACTGGCCGTCATCTATGCCATCGGTTTCTCGTTGAACATGCTGACGCTCTTTGCCCTTGTGCTGGTCATCGGCACCGTGGTGGACGATGCCATCGTCGTCGTGGAGGCTGTCCAGGCAAGACTGGAAAAAGGAGAGAGAGCAGAGGTGAGAGGTAAGATGACCGAAGAGGCCATGCACAGCATCACGTCGGCCCTCATTACCACCACCCTCGTCTTCATGGCCGTGTTCGTGCCCGTTTGTTTCATCGGCGGTGTCACGGGCACCTTCTATACACAGTTCGGACTCACCATGGCCATCGCCGTGGGCATCTCGCTCTTCAATGCGCTGACACTTTCGCCTGCCCTCTGTGCCCTCATCATGAAACCCAACGACATGTCATCATCCTCCAAGGGTTTCCACGGACGGTTCAACGCAGGCTTCACGGCCCTTCTCGATCGCTATAAGCGGGCGGTGAGCGCTGTGATACCCCGCCGCTGGCTCGCTGTAGCCTTCGTCGTCCTCGCCATCATAGGACTGGGCTGGATGATGCGTACCACGAGGACTGGCCTCGTGCCTAACGAGGACATGGGAACTGTCTTTATCAACGTGCAGGCCTCGCCAGGCAGTAGTCTGCAACAGACCTACGGCATCCTGAAAGAGGTGGAAAAACGAATTAAGGACTTGCCACAGCTGCGCATCTACTCGCTCATTGCGGGCAACAGCAACAACTTCGAACAGTCATCGTCGAACGGCAACTTCACCCTGAAGCTCAAGAAGTGGGACGAGCGCAAGGGCAAGGGCGACGACGTGCAGAGCATCGTCGACGAGATCTACCGTCGCACCGCCGATATCGCCAACGCCAAGATTCAGGTGAATACACAGAACATGTTACCAGGCTTCGGACGTATCAACGGCTTCGAGCTCCACGTCCAGGATAAGCATGGCGGCACTATCAACGACCTGCTTGGCTACACCAACCGCCTCATCGCTGCCCTCAACGAGCGCCCAGAGATCAGCCGCGCCTATACCAACTTCTCGTTGAAGTATCCTCAGTATCGTGTCGAGGTTGATGCCGCTCTGTGCAAGCGTCGCGGCGTGTCGCCCAGCGATGTACTCGCAGCACTGAGCGGTTACATTGGCGGCAACTATGCCTCCAACTTCGTACGCTTCACCAAGCTCTACCGTGTGATGGTGCAAGCATCTCCCGAATACCGTCTCGACACCGAGTCGCTCAATAACATCTTCGTACGCACCAACAGTGGTGAGATGTCACCCATCGGACAGTACCTGACGCTGACGCGCATCTACGGCTCCGAGACTCTCTCGCGTTTCAACCTCTTCCCCAGCATCATGGTCGGAGGCACCGCCGCCGAAGGCTACAGTAGCGGACAGGCCATCGACGCCATCCGCGAGACGGCTGCCGAGGTGCTGCCGGAGGGCTACGGCTATGAGTTCGGTGGCATGACCCGTGAGGAAGCCTCAGCTCAGAACACCACGGCATTGGTATTCGTCATCTGCATCATTTTCATCTATCTCATCCTCTGTGCCCTCTACGAGAGTCTCCTGATTCCGTTGGCCGTCATCCTGAGTGTACCGTTCGGCCTCGCCGGCTCGTTCCTCTTTGCCTGGATATGGGGTCTGGAGAACAATATCTACATGCAGACTGGTCTGATTATGCTGATTGGTTTGCTGTCGAAGACGGCCATCTTACTCACGGAGTACGCCACCACGCGTCGCCGTCAGGGCATGGGCATCGTCGAAGCAGCCCTCGATGCTGCTGCCGTCCGTCTGCGCCCCATCCTGATGACTTCGCTGACGATGGTCTTCGGCCTGTTGCCGTTGGCACTCGCCACGGGTGTCGGTGCCAACGGCAACCATTCGCTCGGTGTAGGAACCATCGGTGGTATGGTGGTCGGCACCATTGCCCTGATATTCATCGTCCCCATCCTCTTCGTCATCTTCAGGACCATTGAGGAGAGGTTCAAATAGAGGTAGCAGAGTTATTATTTCTTTCTTGTCAAGTCGCCGATGCGAATTAACTTGAAGTCGGTGGCAGAAAACCACTGGGCACGACAAGACAGGCCAGTAAATTCTTCATCGGAAGAGAGACCATAGGCAATGGAATCGCCTGTGACCACGATGTTGTCGATGCTAATGTCAAACCAGCCCATATCAGGTATACCGTCTTGAGCCTCATAAACAGGGATGGACTTTAACATCGTACTGTCGCCGATGGCATATACACAGGGGCCGGGACCCTCCGCTCTGACAGCACAGTCCAGACGATATACGCCAGGCTCGACAGCCTCTTTGCGCTCTGCCTGAAACACCTCCCCACAATTCTCATTATAGACATCCAGGAAGCGCAGGTTGTGGTTACCGTTATAATAACCGACATAAGTATAGTGATCGCAGTTCTCCGCCTTGATCAGGTTCCAGTCGCCTCGGCGCAGGAAATTCTTGTCCTGACGGCTCATCGTCACCCCTTGATAGGAATAGATCTCATTCATTTCTGCATTATAATGCGTTTTCTCCTGTTGCTGAATCCAGACGAGCGCAGGAAAGAGACAGCACAGCGACGCCACCCACAGCACGACCCACAGGATGCGCTGTCCGATACCCATGGGTTGCACCTTGCCAGCCTTGGAGAACAGCATGTGACCGATGGCGTAGAGGGGAATGGAGAGGGCAAGCAGCACACCGACAATGAAGGTGATCACCACCCAGGGGTGGATATTGATCAGTTCGCCCAGATTCAGATACCCGATGTCGAAGGGCAGGTTCAAATGGGTTGCCGCAGGAACGGTAAAGACAATGACAAGCGACACGACGACGAGCAACAGTGAAATTAGCAGCCCTACTCCTACTATCGAGGCGATGACCACGAAGAAGGCTGCGACGATCGAGAACAACACGAACAGGATCGTACCCAAGCATCCGCGGTTGGGTCGTGCCGTCTGCTTGTTCTCTACCACAACGTCCGCCAGATTCTGGGGCGTCACATCCTTGCCTTCCATCTGCAACAGTTGTTCTGGTGTCTTCGCTTCTGGCACGACGATGGCCAGCACGATATAGGCGATGATACCCACACCATAGAGCAGGACGAGCAGCATGGTCAGCAGTCGCCACCACACTGCGTCTGAATTCGTGTAGGCAGCCAGGCCAGAGAGCACGCCAGCCACCATCTTGTCATTGGGGTTACGGTAGAGTTTCTTGCCGGCGGTCCTTGCGCGTACATTATCACATATATCCTGAGCAGCCGAGCGGAAAGAGTCATACTTATGTCCTTCGTTCCCATCGCCCGGCCTCTCGCTATCTGTTCCCTCGGAATCCGTCAGTTCCTCAGGCTTGCCGATACGGGTGATGATGTCCTTCACGTGGTCGATGGTAATGGCCTCGATGCCCTGTTGGTTCAGTTCTGCAAAGAGTTCCGCGATACGGGCTTCGATATCGTCTACGATCTCGTCGCCACCGTCCTGTTTTCCAAACGACGAGCGCAACGACTCAATATACTTCTGCAGCATTTCATAGGCATCCTCATCGATCTGGAAGAGGCGCCCGCACAGGTTGATGGTAATGTTCTTCTTCATTTTGCTTCTAATAATTGGGGGGTGATGTTCTTAAGATAATTAATGGTGTTTGCGAGCTCCGTCCAGGCCGCATCGAGCCCTTCGAGGAATTGTTCACCCTCTTTGCTGAGGGCATAGTACTTGCGGGGAGGTCCCTGCGTCGACTCCTGCCACTCGTATTGCAGCAGGCCATCGTTCTTCAGGCGGGTCAGCAGCGGATAGAGTGTTCCCTCCACCACGAGCAGTTCCGCATTCTTCAGCTGTTGGATGATGTCGCTGGCGTAAGACGGCCTGTGCTTCAGGAGCAGCAGCACACAGTACTCCAGCATACCTTTTCTCATCTGTGACTTGGCGTTCTCGATATTCATAATCTTGCGTATGATTGGATTTCGGGTGCAAAGATAGGTAAAACTTTAGTACCTTGCAATACAAAGTACTAAGTTTTTGCCAAGAATTAGGCTTATTTAACAATTGTACGCTTGCTGAGGATTCTATATAAGCAAAGTTGGAAAAGTACGCCCCATGTGCCCCTTTTGGAGTTAATCGACTGAATACCAGTCGGAAAGACAGGGGCACACCTTTCAAAAAGCACGCCCCAAGTATGCCCCTAGCCTGCCCCTCAAGTGCGACATGGAAAAATAAAGCCTTGGCTTTTGAGTATAGGCAAACGATCATTTGAGTATAGGCAAATGGGTATTTGAGTATAGGCAAACGGTTGTAACAAGGCAGTAAACTCCCTCGCACCCCTAGTTTGGAACAAAGGGCATACCTGGGGCATACCTTTTTTAAGATTACGTCTATATATGCAACGGTTTAATAATGTCATAGCTCAAAAATAGCGAATATTTCCCAAACAAACAAGAAAAACCGAAAAAAATGCTTATCTTTGCAGCCAAATCGCCCGCACAGGGCCAAGACAACAATACGATCATGATATCATTCGAATGTGATTACAACAACGGGGCCTGTCAGGAGGTGATAGACAATCTCGTGAAGTACAACAACGCCAAACCAACGCCCTACGGCTTCGATGAATTCTCGGA
>JAEEGK010005725.1_pt1 | contig 30031 bp, 19 predicted proteins | sample 8958771 | NCBI WGS metagenome assembly JAEEGK01 (sample SAMN16246547, study PRJNA631951) | gut metagenome | biome: gut microbiome; feature: rumen; material: SC-attached | host: Bos | place: Iran: Karaj | collected 2018-10 | reverse complement strand
GGCAGCGTTGACGCGCTGCTTGAATGCCGCATAGTCCTCCGGACTCATATCGTACAGCCGCAAGAGTTGGCTGCGACTGAGGTAATCGGTGTCCACCCGCCAGTTGCGGAGCGTGCGCAGCCTGCCGGCGCAACGGTCGTTGAGGAAGTCCGGTAGCCAGCGCAGGTTCATCATGTTGTTGTTGAGCGGATTGCCGTCGAAGTGGTCAGCCTCGTACTTAACCAACTTCCCGCGTTCGGCATCGTAGTACGGTTCGGGACGCTCGCCTACCCATGCATGGAGCACGACTTCGTGCAGAAGGAAGTGCCCCCAGTTCTTAGGTATCCGGATGTAGCAGCTACCACCATTTCCGTTCGGTGAGCGGTAGTTACCGCCCCGGAATCGCGCTTGCTGACTCGGGCTGTAGTCCTGCGGCACTTGCCGCCACTGGTAGCCGAACCGCCCCAGTGAGGCGAATGGGAAGCTGGATTTGATGCGCGTGAACAGGTGTCCGCCTAAGCGGGACACGAACAGGGTTTGTTTGACGTTGCCGTCGTTGTCGAGCTGTTCGACACAGGATTTGAGTTGGATGTAGCATTGCCCGATGTAGCATTTGGGCATCTTGTCATCGAGCCATTGGATGGATGCCGGACACACCGACACCTCTTCATGTTTTACTGCCAACCGGCAGTTGTTTTGATTCTTTGACATAATCGTTTGTTTTTGGATTGTTGATTTTCAGTTGTTTTGTGCCGTGGCATGTTCCCCTATTTGCGCGCAAAGGGAACATGCCATTTCCCGCCCTGGGGAGCACATCAATCCGCGAAATGACGATGCAAAGGTACAACAAAGATGCGAGTTGAGCAACTTTTTTGGGGTTGACTGCATTATTCACTGCACTGAACGCAGTGATCACCGCAGTGAACGCAGTGATCGTAGTTAAAAGTGACATTATAAGACAGAAAAAGACCTCACAATTGCTTGTGAAGTCTTTGTTATTTTTGGTTAAACTTATGCCTTTTGCGCCTCTATGAATTTTTGTGCAATGTCAATAAACTTACGTAACTTATTTGGGGTTCTTCGTGTTTGTTCTTCATCTTTTATTTTCCAATCAGGGTACTTGCCACTAACCTTGGTATATATTACCGAGCGGGCAATCGATTCGGCATTCGTCACCTCTCTCCCGCAGATGTCGTTGATATAAGCCGCAGCGTTGAGGTAGGCGGATTTGGGGATTGCGCCTTGCTCCTCAAGGAGTTTGACCACTACTGCCCATTCGGCTGGTGAGCATAAGCCTTGCTGATGCACAGCCAACACGGCACGCCGGTTGCGGTCAAGGGTTGGTTGGGGCTTGGGCTGAGGGGAATGAACATCCATGTGTTCAACGGTATCTATATTTAGGTCGCCATACATGTTGAGTTGCCCGCCGTCGTTTACATTAACATATATGGGGCGCGGTGCGATACGCCGTATTTTGTGTTGCCGCTTGGCTTTCGGCTGCTGTGCGCGCTGCTGTTCCTCGGCTTGCTTTTGGAGAAATAGTTCTTGCAGTTCATCCATCTGCTCCGCTTGCTGTTGGAGTTTCTGGGTTTGTTGCTCGGTCTGCTGCTCGGAGTCGGGGAAGTCGAAACTCAGTTCGTATTGAAGCATCGAATCGATCTCGTGCACAACGGCTTGGATCTTTTGTTTGGCGCCGTGGAAGTTGGTGGTATTCTCGAGGTAGTCGGCAGTGCCCTTGGCGAATGTTTCTTCCCACCACGAGCGGCTGTGGTCGGCTATGCCCATCAGACAACTGACGGCAAACAGCACTTGGTAGAAGTTATCTTTATCATGATAGATCGGTCGGGAGTGGTGCGCCTCGATCAGTCGGAAAATATCCTCGATATATTTGTGCTGGCTCATACAGGGCTTGAAGCGTTCATCGCGATTGCTGTTGGTGAAAGCCTGTACGGATTGACGGAAATGTTTGCAGAAATCTTTGGCGGCGGCAAGAACGACCTCTTTAGGCAGGCAATTGCGGTCGCCGTGAAAGGTGGGAATAGCTTGCAGGATCGTTTGCTCCTGCATGGTGAAGTGTGTTTCCATTAGTAGTTAGCATGCAGTTAAATAAAATGGCACAGGTAGTAAAGAGCAATCAACAAAGTCGCCAAACTTGAAACAATGCCCCACTACCTGTGCCATGACACAGATTGTTGGGACATATTGCTTTTTGTTTCAGTAAAGTTTTGGCGACTTGTTGATAAAGTAATATGTCAGTTGCGCGGTGCGCTATATGTGTTCTCCTATTTTAGGTCAGTGAGTTGACCATATATTCCAAAATGGAATAAACTGATTCCGACTGCAAAGGTACAAAAATATTTTGACATTTGCAAGAGGGAGAGGATTTTTTTGCCGTGCAGAGTTCCAATAATTATATTTTTCACCCAATTTTCAACTAACAATATAAGTGATTCGTATGATCATTTTCAATGACAAATAGGTTTTTAGTTAGTCAAGCATTTATAAGTTTCCTAATTTACCTTTATTCTGGATTCCCATAAGGGACTCCGTATTGCCATTGATAATGTATGACTGCGCCCTCTGCTTTGCTTTGTTTTTGTTGGATATAATCTCTTCTACATCCTTTGTTATTGATTCTTTTAGTTCCAGATCTATAGGAATAGGAATTTTAACCTCCATCAAACGATTACCTAACGTAGAAATTGTTCCTTGCCTAAAAGCCTTGGACTCTATCTGGCGTTGAACAATCTCAAGACCTAGCATAGCCATCAAGAGGTATGGAGAGATTACATCTTTCTTCAAAACCTTTATCCGTCGGAAGTGACTTTGAATAACCACCCTCAAGTCAGACTCTGTAATCATCGCTGCACGCCCCATCAAATACGTACCATCATTGACAACTAAAATATCCTCGACTTCAAGATTCTGTCTCTTTTTGAATTTCTCGTAAATATCTACAGGTATACAGTGCGTACAATCGGATGTAATTTCCCAATTCGAAACTTCAGATGTACGTACAAATGGAATTTCTCCCATTCCGTAATTTTCACTTCCGACCTCAACGCCTCTACTTACCTTCACAACCTTCTCATCTTCTAACTCCTTCAATGTTTTCAGAACATATTCTCCAGAATCTTCGTACTTCTTTAATGCAATAGATAAATCAGGATTATAATACTTTGGAAGTAATATATTGTTTATCAGTTCGCTCTTTCTAATGTACCAGCCCAAATGAGATGGTTGTGCGTTTCCCTGTCTTAATGCGGTCAAATGCTCTGGAATTAACCCCAGATCGTCAACAGCAACCTCTCGACCGCGCTTGTCATGTCCACAAGACTTTGCATAACTCATAAAGAACACATAGTCTGCTCTTGGGGTCTTGGTCTTTTTCAGGAATACTAAGTGAGTTTTAGTCGGTGTCATCGGCAAGAATGTGCTCATTGGCAAGTCAATAAGACCAATAATTTCAGTCTGACGTAGTATTTCCTGCACGATATATCCATCCGTGGGATTACATAATACACCATCTGGCAAAACTAATGCAAGACGGCCTCCTTCTTTGACCAAATCTAAACACCTATCGATAAATAAGATTTGCGGAGCTTCTTTGTCCTTTACACTAGCTGTGTTTTGTACCCACTCACCTGTCTTTTTATCCTGTTTCCATTTATATCCTAGAGGGAACTGTTTCAATTTCTTTTCCCCGATCACCGGAATCTTCGAGCCAAAAGGCGGATTTGCAAGTAATACATCGAAAGCACCTAAAGAAATGCGAGCTTGTGTTTTCTGCTGCCAGTCTGAAGGGTAATTTAAACTATCCTCACAGAAAATTCCACTTTTACCATCACCAACAAGAATCATGTAAGCCTTAACTATTTTGCTCAAGAAAGTATCTTTTTCAATACCGCAAATGTTTAAGTTTGCTTTTGCCATCTTCTCTTGCTGAATCATTTCAGCAGGCCAGCGTAACTTCTGACCATTCTCCTCAATTTTATTGTGAAGATACTTTAAACTTTCAATAAGGAATCCTCCAGATCCACATGCAGGGTCTATAATCTTTTCATCGACTCCTGGATCCAAAATTTTAATGGCAGTCTTAACAACATTCTTTGGAGTAAAGTATTGACCTTGGTCGCCTTTTGCTGCTCGATGAATAATTACCTCAAAAGCATCACCAATAACATCTCTCTTAGCGTTTAAGAGCGAGTAGTTTTGCAGCTCGCCAACAATATAGGCAAGGGAAACTGAGTCAAGAGTAATATTGTCATCCTTACCCAACACATCAGGATATACATTTTTTGCTTCAGCAAAACGTTTCAATATACGCTCCTTAACGTCTTTTGGGTTCTCATTAACACCTGCACGGAAAGAAACTATATCATCTGGCTGCGTAAACTTCTCATCATACAACTTGCACAAAATGATATTGATTAGCTGCCTTGCTATTTCTTCATCACGAGTAACGCCTACAGCGTTGCCTGCTAAGAAATTCCTTATATTAACAAACTTTGCCTTAAGATTGTGGGTCTCCTGCAGTTCAGAGCGCTTAAATTTTCCAATATCCTCAAGTCTCTGCCCATACTTAGGAATATTGATTATAGTCTCGTCAAACTCAATACGACCATCTTTAATGACTTTGTGTATATAGTGTGTGTTCTGCCCGTTAAACCACACTCCTAAATCAGCTTCACAAAAACGCAAATATGCCTTTAACTGTTCAATACCGTCTTCTCTTGTCGGTTTTTTACACTCAACTACGATAATCTCTTCTCCACGTCTTTTCTCAGGTGTGGAAAATACTGCAATATCAACCGGATAACGATATTCGGGGTCTGACGGTGATGCCTTTACCCTATATTGAGGGTGGGTCTGAATATGATCCACAGGATATCCATAGTCTTCTACAAGCATTTTGGCGTACACTTGTACCGCATCAATTTCTTCTGGAGTTGCTTTTACTTGTTGACCGGAAATGTAGTCAACAATGTAACCTTCTTTAACTTCTGACATATTATGGTATCATTTTATAGTTTCACAATGTAGCACAGCACAGACCACTTGCCCGTTTTCGAGGTCGCAGATGAGGGTGGCGGGCTGCTCATCAGGCAGGAGATAACCACTAATATACGCCTTAGTCGATGTAACGAGATCGACGCATTGCGGCACGAATGTGCCGTCGCCGTTGTCATGAATCGACGCAGCGAGCTGCCACGGCGAGCCCTGAACAGGCACGCCGCAGACGGTCGGGCAACTACTCGACGCACAACTAATCAGCAAAAAAGCGAATACAATCAGACATGCATGCCCGAAACGAATGCTCCAATTAAAGGGACCTTTATTTGAACCACGCTTTTCCATTTTCTGTGCCTTTATAAATGCGGCTACATGGTACACTAGGTTGTCCCCGACAAACGGGGAAAACCGCCACGGGGAAAGGGGCAAATAAAAAAAATCATCGAATTACTTGCATATTCGAGATTTTTTTTGTAACTTTGCGGTCTATTTCGGAATTACAATATGTTAGCATTAACAGATATACCAAATAAACGTCCTTTTTTCGTGAGCAAGGTGATTTTTTTCTGTTTTGGCACAAAAAAGCAGCCCGCAAGCTCGGCGTATCAGGCGGACAACTCCGTGAAAAACTCACATCCCTCGTCTGCGAGTAAAAAATCACCTCCGTTGTAAGGTGTTTTTGATAAATTGTGGGCATTTTTGACGAAAAAGTTAAAAATGTTCCTTTTTTATTTGCATATATCAAATATTTTTTGTACTTTTGTGGCTGTTTTTGTAATTCAATCGGATTAAATTCTTAAAATTGCATCAAAAGTATGGCAAATGTTCGTTTTGAAGCGTTGAAATCTGCTTTTGCGCATGAAACGGTTAGTGGATTAGCGGTTAGTGGATTAGCGGAAGGCAAAGTAAAGGATTATTTCGCCCGCGATGTATTCACGCGCGAAAAGATGAAAGAGTATATCTCGCAAGAGGTGCTTGAGCAGCTCTTCGACGATGTGGATAACGGTCGTACAATCCATCGCGACATAGCCGGCGTAGTGGCTATCGGTATCCGTAAGTGGGCTATCGAGCGCGGTGCAACGCACTTCACGCACTGGTTCCAACCGCTCACTGGCGGTACTGCCGAGAAGCATGACGCGTTCTTTACCCTGAAAGACGGCTTGCTGCTTGAGGAGTTCAGCGGCGACTCGCTCTATCAGCAAGAGCCCGACGCATCCTCGTTTCCGAGCGGAGGTATCCGTAACACCTTCGAGGCGCGCGGTTACTCGGCGTGGGATCCCTCGTCGCCGGTGTTCCTGATCGGTGATACGCTGTGTATCCCGACGGTGTTCGTTGCTTATACCGGGGAGGCTCTGGATTACAAGACCCCGCTCATCCGTTCGACGGCGGCACTCTGTCACGCTGCACGCGAGGTATGCGCGTACTTCGACAAACAGGTTAAGCACGTTCACGCCAATCTTGGCTGGGAACAAGAGTATTTCCTTGTTGACGAGGCACTTTATAACGCCCGCCCCGACTTGATGCTCACCGGTCGTACGCTGATGGGACACGCCAGCGCGAAGAGCCAGCAGCTTGAGGATCATTACTTCGGCGCAATCCCTGCCCGTGTGTTGGCGTTCATGCGCGAACTTGAATACGAAGCCCTGAAAGCCGGTATCCCCGTGCGTACACGCCATAATGAGGTAGCACCGAATCAGTTTGAGATGGCACCGATCTTCGAGGATGTCAACCTCTCCAACGACCATAACCTGCTCGTCATGTCGATTATGGAGCGCGTAGCCGAACGCCATCACTTCCGCGTACTGCTCCACGAGAAACCTTACGCAGGCGTCAACGGCAGCGGCAAGCACTGCAACTGGTCATTGCAGACCAACACCGGCATCAACCTGCTTGCCCCGGGTAAGAACCCGTACCAGAACCTGCAATTCATCACGTTCCTCGTGAATGTGCTGATGGCAGTGCAGCGGCATAACGGACTACTCAAGGCCTCTATCGTCAGCGCTACGAACGAACACCGCCTTGGCGCCAACGAAGCGCCGCCTGCTATCATCAGTGTGTTCCTCGGCAAGCAGATCACCGCCGTGCTCGACAAACTCGAACACGCCAAAGCCGAAGAGGCAATCATCATTAACGCCAAGAAAGAGATGAAGCTCGGCGTAGCGAACATCCCCGAGATTCTGCTGGACAACACCGACAGGAACCGCACATCGCCGTTCGCGTTCACGGGTAACCGCTTCGAGTTCCGCGCAGTCGGTTCGTCCGCCAACTGCGGTGCAGCAATGCTCGCACTCAACGCTGCCGTAGCCGAACAACTCATCCTCTTCAAGCAAGAGGTCGACAGCCGCATCGAGAAAGGCGAACCGAAGGAACGGGTGCTGTTTGATGTGATCAAGAAGTATATAGTTGCCTGCAAAGCCATCCGTTTTGACGGCAACGGCTACAGCGAGGAGTGGAAAGCCGAGGCACAGAAGCGCGGCTTGGACTGCGAGACGAGCGTGCCTCTCGTTATTGACCGCTACCTTAAGCCGGAGTCGATCAAGATGTTCGGTCTGACAGGCGTACTCAGCGAAGCCGAACTCCACAGCCGCAGCGAGGTCAAATGGGAAACCTACGTCAAGAAACTCCAGATCGAGAGCCGCGTCATGGGCGATCTGGTGGTCAACCACGTACTGCCTGCCGCCAAGCGCTATCAGACCATGCTATTGCAGAACGTGCTGGCTGTCAAGCAGGTGTTCAGCGCCGAGGAAGTTGCCTCCCTCAACGAGATGGACTACAGCATCATCAAGCAGATTGAGCACCACTCGGGCGAGATCTTCGCCGGTGTGGAGCGAATGACCGAGGCGCGCCACAAAGCCAACCGCCAACCGGATGAACGCAGCAAAGCCATCGCTTACCACGACACCGTCCTGCCGCTCATGGCAGAGATCCGCGAGCACGCTGATGCCCTCGAACTCATCGTCGATGACGAGATGTGGACTCTCCCCAAATACAGAGAATTGCTCTTCATTCACTAACTTTTTAACGTTCACGAAGTGAACCATCTTAACTGTTTAACGTCGCGTAAGCGACCATATTAACGACAAAACATGAAAGTCCTGACTTTCATAAAGATGCACGGCTTGGGAAACGATTATGTGTTTATTGATTGTTTCCCGCAAGCTACGGCGCAGATCGTCAGCAAGACCGATCTGCCGGCTCTTGCGCGCCGCGTCAGCGACCGCCACACGGGTGTCGGTTCGGACGGCTTGGTACTGATCCTACCGTCAGAGAACGCCGATGCCCGGATGCGTATCTTCAATGCCGACGGCTCGGAAGCGCAGATGTGTGGCAACGCTATCCGTTGCGTGGGCAAGTACCTGTACGAGAGCGGCTTGTGCCGGCAGACGAAGATGTATATTGAGACGATTGCCGGCATCCGCACCCTCGCCTTGCAGGTCAAGGATGGGGTTGTGGAGCAGGTAACGGTGAATATGGGATTGCCGCAGGTGATGCCGGACGTACTGACGCTGGCAGGCACGCCGTACACGTTCATGTCAGTAAACATGGGCAACCCGCATGCTGTGTTCTTCCGCGACTATATACCCACTGACGAAGACCTCTGTATCCGCGGTCCGAGGATTGCCACCCACCCGCATTTTGCCGAGGGCACGAATGTGGAGTGCGTGCGCGTGCGCAATCCTCACGAACTTGATGTGCGTGTGTGGGAACGCGGTTCGGGTGCGACGCTTGCCTGCGGCACGGGCGCCTGTGCGGCAGTCGTGGCGGCTATTCAGGATGGTTGGACAGAACGCAGCGTGACGGTTCATCTGCCCGGCGGCGACCTTAACATCCAGTGGAAGAACGACAAACAAGCCGTTTATATGACCGGCTCGGCTACGGAATCCTTCCGAGGAGAGATCAAATTAGATGATTAACGTTTCTCGAAGAGAAACCATTTTAACTCTTTAACGTCGCGTAGGCGACCATCTTAACATAGGATGATTAAGAACACTAATTATAACAACCTCAAGCAGCAGTACTTGTTCAAGCAGATTACTGACCGGACTGCGGCGTATCAGGCGGCGCACCCTGACCAGACTATTCTGCGTCTGGGTGTAGGCGATGTGACGCGTCCCTTGCCGCCTGTGATCGTGCAGGCGATGCAGCAGGCAGCCGCCGAACTCGGGCAGCCTGAAACGTTCCGCGGCTACGGACCCGAGGAAGGCTACGAATGGCTGCGCAAAACGATCGTCGAACAGGATTATGCCCCGCTGGGTGTACGGCTGGAGGCGGATGAGGTGTTCATCAGCGACGGCGCAGGCAGTGACCTCGGCAACCTGAGCGAGCTCTTTGCCGCCGACAACCGCGTGGCAATCATGGATCCCACTTACCCGGCTTATCTCGACACTACGGTCATGGCGGGAAGGCAGGTAATGTTCCTGCCCTGTAATGCCGAGAACGGTTTTGTGCCCGAATTGCCCAAGCAACGGGCAGACCTCATCTATCTGTGTCTGCCTAACAACCCCACGGGCACTGTTCTCACCCGCGCGCAGCTCAAGCCGTGGATTGATTATGCGCGTACGAACCATAGTATAATCATCATCGATGCTGCCTACGAGTCGTTCATCACGCAACCCGATGTGCCGCACAGCATCTACGAGATCGACGGCGCCGAGGAGGTGGCTATCGAGGTGAAGAGTTACAGCAAGTCTGCCGGGTTCACAGCCGTACGCTGCGGCTATACGATTGTACCCAAAGCCACCGGTCTGCAAGCAATGTGGTTGCGCCGGCAATGCACGAAATACAACGGCACATCGTACATCACCCAGCGGGCAGCCATGGCGACCTATACGCCAGAAGGTCGTGCCGGTGCGCAGGCGAACCTCGATGTCTATCGCACTACGGCACACAGTCTGAAATACGGATTACAGAACTTGGGCTACGAGGTGTATGGCGGAGATAACTCGCCGTATATATGGTGTCGCGCGCCGCACGGATGGGATTCGTGGACGTTCTTCGACTATCTGTTGCAGCACTGTCAGATTGTCTGCGCACCCGGCGTCGGCTTCGGTGACTCAGGCGAAGGCTATGTGCGTTTTTCGGCATTCTCTCTGCCCGAGGTTTGCACTGAGGCGCTGCAACGTCTGAAACAATTGTAAATTGAAAAATAACAAATCAAAAATAATATGTGTGGTATAGTTGGTTACATAGGAAAGCGAAAGGCTTATCCCATATTGATTAAAGGTCTGCATCGTTTGGAATACCGCGGTTATGACAGTGCCGGTGTCGCGCTCATCAATCCCGCAGGTCAACTCAACATCTACAAAGCCAAAGGCAAAGTATCTGAACTCGAAACCTACGCCGCGGACAAAGACACCGACGGCTGCATCGGCATTGCGCATACCCGTTGGGCGACGCACGGCGAACCGAACACCGTCAATGCCCACCCGCATTACTCCGAGAGCGAGCGTTTGGCAATCATCCACAACGGCATCATCGAGAACTATGCGGTGCTCAAAGCTGTGCTGCAAAAGGAAGGCTATACGTTTAAGTCCGATACCGACACCGAGGTGTTGGTGCAACTTATCGAATACACCCAACTCAACCGCCACGTCAATCTGAAGACCGCCGTGCAACTCGCGCTGCAACAGGTTATCGGCGCGTACGCCATCGCCGTGTTGGACAAGGACAATCCAGATACACTCATTGCTGCCCGCAAAGGTTCGCCGCTCGTGGTAGGTATAGGTGATGAAGAGTACTTCCTTGCCTCCGACGCTACGCCGATTGTCGAATATACCGACAAAGTCATCTATATCGAAGATGAGGAGGTTGTTGTTATACGGATTAGCGGATTAGCGGATGAGGGGATTAGCGAAACAGCGGATGAGGGGATTAGCGAAACCCCTAACCCACTAAACGCTAACCCGCTAACCATTACCACTATCAATAATGTCCAAAAAACGCCGGAGATCAAGCGCCTCGAACTCTCGCTTTCGCAACTCGAGAAAGGCGGCTATCCGCACTTTATGCTCAAGGAGATCTTCGAGCAGCCGCGTACGCTGACCGACTCGATGCGTGGTCGCGTGAACGTGCGTCAGGACAACATCGCCCTCTCCGGCTTTATCGACAACAAGGAGCGTTTCCTCAACGCCAAACGAATCATCATCACCGCTTGTGGTACGTCGTGGCACGCCGGATTGATAGCCATGTACGCCATCGAGGAGTTTGCGCAGATACCTGTTGAGGTCGAGTACTCCAGCGAGTTCCGCTATCGCAAACCCGTCATCAACAAAGATGACGTAGTCATCGCTATCTCGCAGTCCGGCGAAACGGCGGACACCTTGGCAGCTATCCAGTTGGCGAAAGAGAAAGGTGCGTTCATCTTCTCGATCTGCAACGTCGTCGGCGCATCTATCCCGCGCGTGAGTGACAGTGGTTGCTATACGCACGTCGGCCCGGAGATAGGCGTAGCGAGCACGAAAGCTTTCACGGCACAGGTGGTTGCCCTGACGATGTTAGCCCTCTGTATAGGCAAGGAGAAAGGCACGATGAGCAAGGAGCAGTATCTTTGCATCGTGCGCGAACTCGGACAGATCCCCGACAAGATAGAGCGCGTACTCGGGCAGAACAAACGCATCGCGGACTTCGCCAAGACCTTCACCTACGCCCAGAACTTCATTTATCTCGGACGAGGCTATAACTTCCCCGTAGCGATGGAAGGTGCGCTCAAACTCAAAGAGATTAGTTACATTCACGCCGAGGGTTATCCCGCCGCCGAGATGAAACACGGACCGATAGCTCTGATCTCGCAAGAAATGCCTGTAGTGGTCGTAGCACCGCATTGCGGCACGTACGAGAAGGTCGTAAGCAACATCCAGGAGATCAAAGCCCGCAAGGGCAGGGTCATTGCCGTAGTCACCGAGGGCGATCAGCTTGTCAGCCGTATTGCCGACTACACCATCGAGATCCCCGCCACCGAGGAGTGCCTCACGCCGCTGCTGACGGTTATACCGCTGCAACTGCTCGCGTACCATATTGCCGTGGTCAAAGGCTGCGATGTCGATCAGCCGCGTAACCTCGCCAAGTCCGTCACCGTGGAGTAGCGGGCTTGGGCAAGGGTAGGGGAACTAATCAATCAGATTAGAGTTTCTGACCTGTCACGTCATAGCGTTCTCCAGCACGGATGATGATGACATGACCGTTGTCGATGATCTTGTAGGGGCGGTCGGAGTCAACCGGCATCAGTACAATCGGGGCTTTGAGGCTACCATGATGGCCGTCGGCTTCGTAGTTGATGCTTTCACCATTCACCATTAACCATTCACCATTACACTCAAACCGCAGCTCACCTACCCGATCGCTCTGAATCGTCAGGAAGTAATATGTCTGCTCATCTATTGTGAGCGGCTCGGCAACAGCTGCCAATTCATCGCCCACATACACCTTTATCGGCTGACAGCTGACTGCTGACTGCTGACCGCTGACAGTTGCAATCATCGTCATGTTCGTAGCGGCGTTCTGATTGCTGAATGCTGATTGCTGATTGCTGACAGCCTGCACGCGGCGCGGAGCGCTACTCTGCGTGCGGTTGTAGAAACGGATATTGACCGTGCCGGGAGCGAGGCGGCGGAAGAAGTAGCCCTCGCCGGGACGCATGGCGTTGAGGTCGCCTTCCCACTTCTTGTCCTCGGAGAAGTATGCAAAGCGGTCGTGGCTCTTGATCATGTCACCGGGCGTAGCCTGGTCGTAGTAGTCCGACAGCGCCTCAGTTACCGGTGTCACTTGCTTCAAGAGACACGGCATCGGGCTCCACTGTCCCTCACCCTGAACGGGCACGTACATTGAGTCAGCCGGCAGGTTGTTGCCGCTGATGTGCAGGACGTTTCCAGTCTGGCTATAGATCATATACGTATAGATATAGCGCAGGTAATCGAAGTCGCCGACGAATTGTCCGAGCGAATCGGAGTAGATGACAAAGTGCCGTGTAGCGGGGTTCTTAATGAGGTCACCATCCGCCCAAGGTTCGTTAGCCGTCATGATGTTTGCCATCTTCGCCACGTACTGGCGCAGGTCAAGGTTGAACGATGTCCAGTTCCATCCTGCATTGAGGTTGACGGTCTGCCGCTCGTTGCCGTTGGTGGTGAACACAACCGGATTGCCGTCACCGCATCCATAGACAGCGCCGTGGGTGAAGAGGATGTTGCGGTCCGTGGATAGGTCATAGACCTTATCGGTGGATGCTTGCCAGAGCTGGAAACGTACGGGTTTGCGGTTCATCTTGTCATCGCCGCGTACGGTGAGGAAGATCTTGGACGTATTGGTGACTTTGTCAAAGTCCACATTTGCCATACCGACGCACTCGTTGTTATAGAGTGCTATCACCTTGTCGTTGGGGTCGGAGTCGAAGACGTCGCCGATCTTCACTTGTCCGCAGAGCGACATGTTATACGGGTACTTGCCCGTTTCGGGTTCGTCGTACGGGCACTCGGTTGTTACCTCGACCTCGATAAGCAGCGGTTCGGATAGTCCCTGATCATCGTTCAGATAGACGACGTGGTTGTGCAAGCCAGGTTTGAGTGCTTGTGTAATGGTGAAGGTCACCGTTTTCTGTTCTTCGGCTTCGAGTGTTCCTTGTGCAGGCGAGACGGATAACCATTGCGGCAGATGGTCGATGGTGTACTGCCTCGTCATGCCGGTCTGGTTGGCGATAGGCATTTGCCATTTCCCATTGGTCATCTGCGATTGTTCGTAATCGACGGTTACCTGCAACGAGCGTTCAGCCCAGACTATGCTGTTCAGGTTGGCATAGACCGTCCACATGACAGGCGACGGCAGTCGGTTGCCGTTGAGGTCTTCGACATCGCGTACGGTGAGGTACATCGTTCGTTTGTTGATCTCTCGTGGTTGCGCCTTGATGTTGATGAGCAGATCGGACTCCTGATACGTCCAGTTGAACGGCAGGTTGGTGAGCAGTCCGCGGTCGCGTACAGGCGCGTAGTTACTCTTGTCGGCTTGCGCGGAGAGGTCATCCACGAGCAGCGGTTGGGATTTGGCGATCACATTACCGTTCGCATCGCGGAAGACGCGCCGGTTATCGGGAGTGAACACCTGCTCCATAACATTCGAGGCATTGCGTTTGACGCAGGAGAATGTAAGCAGGTTGATCAGTCCCATCTCTTCGCCATTGGGGGTCTGCTTGCCGAACTCGGCTATGAGTTCCGCGGGCAGTGCCTGCTCAAACAGACATACATCGTCGATGTTACCTTTCAGTCCGTCCGCCAGCCATACGGAAGTGCCGGACAGCGCGCCGATGCCTGTTGTCGGGAACATGAGCAGCAGTTGGTTGTCGATATAGAGCGAACCGGCGTTGTATGTCTTACTGATGACCAGCACGCAGTGGTGCCAGTTGCCGTCGGTAAGGTTGGCTGATGCAAATTCATCCACATTTCCAGCCGCAAAGTGGATCGTGCCGTCACGGAGTGCTATCTGCATCGTGACGGAGTCGCCGAGTGCAGTGCCGAACAGGGTAACTGCATCCGAAGGTGCGTTGTTGCTTCTCATCCAGCACATGAAGGTATAGTCTTCGGCTTCGGTGCGCGAGAACAGGGTAGGCTGCAAACGGACTTTGTTGCCGTTGGTGGTGAGCGATATACCTTGCGGATTCGTCCACGACAACCCGTTGGCTGTGAGCGTAGCGCCTGAGGCGAGATCGCTCATCTCGTTACCCTTGCTTTCGTCGAGCGGATAGTAAGCCATCAGACCATGCTCATAGCCTGTGAGGCGGCGCATGTGGGTGTTCGCTATCTCCGCGGGTGTGAGCGGTTTGGTCCACACGCGCACTTCCATCATATTGCCGTGGAACGGGTTTTCGCCATTCAGACCGCTACCGATACGCAACGGTGCAGCATCGTTCTGCAATACCCATCCTGTGAAATCATCATCGGTGATGTCCAGCGTTCCGGCATAGAAGCGGAGTCGGTTATCGAACAAGTCGTATGCCATTATCACGCGCGTGAAGTCAGTGGTGGACAATGCTCCCATCTGCTTGGATACCATCTCGTTTTGTACGCCGTCGCTGTTCGTAACTAATTTGAGTCGGTTGTCAGCCGTGAGACTGAACGCAATGGAGTACGTATCATTACCATGTGCAAACAGGGTCATCTCGCGCCCTGTCTCGGCAGGTCGGATGAGCATGTCGAGTGTCAGATCGGTGATAGCGAGTTCGCGCGAAACCTTGGTGGCGGCATAGTGCTGCTGATTGCCATCGAAGTAGAGCGAGGTGGTCTGTGTGATGCCGGTGGCATTCGTTACGCCGAGGATCTGGAAGTTGTTGTCCTCATCGAGCCAGTTGCCTGCAATGGGTTCGCTGAACCGCAGCTTGATGTCGCCGTCGAGTTTGAGTATTCCGTTAGCCGGCAGCGGTTTGCCGAACAGCACGGGCGGACGCGTATCTTTCGTACCGCTGATGACGGGCGATGCCTTGGTTACAAATCCTGACCCGTGGCGGCAGAAGCTGACAGCACGCATGTCGTAACTAAGTTCCTTGGGATCGCGCTCGCCGTAGAAGCGGAAGGGCTCGATACGTCCGTTCTCAATCATCGCTTTGTTGCCTGTAGCGAGGTTGTACAGGCTGTCATCCGCGTAGAACGAGCACTGGTTAATCCACGCATCGTCATTCTCTGTCGAGAGTTTGTATTGGAACTCGATATGGTCGAAGTTCTTGTGGTGGATATTGAATCCATCGATGCTGACCGGCAGGTAGTAGCCTATCGAGTCACGCGGTGAGAGGGTGTTCATTACCCATTTGTCTCGCGGTGCTGCGAGGTTGACCGGCGATGCCTCCGGCAGGAAATGTACGGAGAACTTCGCCAAAACGCCGATAGCCGCGCAGGTAGTTGACGCGAGTCTGATAGTCAGGTCTTCGTAATCATCCACGATACCGCGGCGTACCTGCATGGTCTTGACGATCGGTTCCCCGGGTTCGAGGAAGAACGTGAGCGTCGAAGCCGAGGTGAGCGGCTCGCCGTCGATGAGGATGATCGCACCGTTGGGGTTGGTCTGCGGCTCTACGGAGAGCGACAGATACTGCCCTCTTGCAGGACGACCGTCGGTATTGAGGTTATCGTTGACGAGCGTGACTTGGAACACTGCATCCTGGTCGGCAGGCACATTGCTGATAGAGTACCGATCCATTGTTATTTGCGGGTTCTCGATAGGCACCGTAGCGTTGCCCAGGACGAACATCCCGGGTTTGTACCACTTCGTACGCACCTCTCCCTCGTAGGGACAGTGGCTCGAGCCGCCTTCCTGGAAGAAGATGAAACTGCCGTACTGATAGTCCGTCGCGTTGGAGTACATATTCATGTATTGCTTCCAGTTGCCGATTTGTGAGAGGAAGATACTGTCAGCCGGTGCACGATAGACGCTGACGGTGGTATAGCCGAAGGAGTCAGGAGAGATATTGAAACTTATCTTCCTGGATACAGACTGGCTGCCGCTATGATCAGCAAGCGGGATATCCGTGTCGATGGTGAATACCGGAGTAACTTCGGTTTTCCACTGAGCGCCGACAGCAACACCGTTGATATCAATAATGGCAGCATTATCTCCTGACTTCATGCGATCGTTTAGGAGATTGACGATAGCTTTACCGACCGGCAATGAGCCGATTAGTTCAGCACCGGCGGAGACTTGATTGAACAAGGTGCCGAAATCCGGTGTGCCGTACGACATATTACCTCCCATTGACCAGTCAGCCGTGTAAGACTCGCTATAGTCGTGGTTGGTGCCGCCGCTAACGCTGAACGTGCCCACATGCTTGCCGGACTGACGTGCAACGACTTTCTCACGTTCGTTGGTAGCAAGGATACTTACCCATTTGACTATAACGTTGTTGATAGCCTGCACTTTATCGGCTTCAACGTAGTCCGGTACGTTCGTCGGCTTGATGATCTTGTAGGTGGTTGTATCCAGACCTATCTTTGACTCGTCGGTAGCGATGTTCCAATAGACGGCAGATTTTTGTGCATTCGCTATAGATTGTGCCTCTGCGGAGTCCGCTGCGTTGATGATCAGTGCGTTACGTTGCTCAATCAGATTAGGCAGGAGCTTGTTGACGATATGTCCTTGCGTATAGGCGAAATCCGTACCGACGCGGCTGCCAAGAACCGTCTCTTTGGCAATCACAAAATGGTACTTTTCGCCGTCCGCCGTTTGCGCAGAAGCAACCTCCTTGATATATCCCGCATCGATTGCCGGCTTGCGCAACTGATAGGTGGTATCATCAATCATACGCACGGCTCGCACCGTACCGTAGAGCACTTCCGTAGCGTGACCGACGAACACATCTGCGTTCGCTCCCACAAAAGCGGGCGACGAACCGGTCGAGATCTTCTCGGTATTGCTATAGGTATAACTGTAGGATGAGTTATACTTGATAGAAGCCACAAGCGGCACACTGAATGAGTTCGTCTTACCTGCCGACACGCTCACACCGCTATAAGATACCGTACTCACCACACCGACAGACTGGTTATACGCCGTACCGATCTTGAAGTTGAGGTTTACACCTGCCTTAAGGCTGATGGCAAACGGGTTGGTCGATTTATAGGTCGCACCTTTCTCCAGCGAGCAGCTACTGCCGCCTCCCGGCGGGTCGCGCAGCACATCGAGCACGCGGATATCGGCTGTCACGGCGCGGAGGTCACCGTTCTCCACATGGTTACCCGTCACGTAGCCACGCACAGCCTGACAGTCAATCGAACAGCCGTCACGCTCCAACGACAAGTCGAGCGAACGCAGTGCTTCTGTGCCCGTTGCCTGCAGACTGAGGTTATCGACCTCTACCTGTATATTGGCTTCTCCGTCCTCGTTTAGCGGGTAGGTTGCTGTGACGGTGTTTTCGCCTGATTTGAAACCGTTGAATATTTTCAGATTACCACCGCTTAGACGAACGCGGTCGGGCTTGGTTGTGGGATCGTTGTTATAGAAGTAATCCTCATAAACCGATACGCGGAACTGATAGGTGCGCCCCTGCTGGAAGACCGGATAATCAAGTAGATAGTCCACCGTGCCTGAACTGTTGACAGTATATGCGTCCACCGATTTACTGAGGTTCAGCAGGTTAGACACGGGCAATGTTTTCTCGCCGTACCCCTCCAGTGCCATGCCGGCTTGATACTGCACTACACCCACCAGCATTGGACTGCGGTAGATGCAGTCATATACGGCGTTATAGGTAGCATGTAACTCTGCGCTATCGGAACGCAAGGTCTGCAACGGAGCGTTGGTCAGATCGAAGGTCGGAGCACCTGATTCGATACTGAGCAAGGTAGCATACCCCTTGGCGGTAGCTTGTACGACTTTGTATTTGACAGGGAACAAGTCAGTCGCGTACTCACCGGTCTTGCTGTCAGGACGGATAATGATACGCTTGAGTTCAAAGATCGTCTGCGTACCATCTACTGAGCGGTGTATCGTGTCGCGTGTCAGGTCGTCGGGATCGTGAACCACATGAGCCGTATTGTCGCCCTCGAGCATTAGCACGAGTTGCAGGTCATCACCGAGGTTGTTTGTGCCCAAGCCCAAGGCTGGCGGCAATTTCTGCTGGTCGATACCGCCGGCTACACGACCGACGAGACGCACCTTCGTCTGGTCGTAGAACCGTACGCCGTCCAGGGGCTTGACGAGTGAGAAAACCGTATCGCTTTCGGTGACGAACAGCCAGCCGTCGTTCATGAACGTGTGTCCGGCTTTCGCTACCTGCAGACGGCACGGCATAGACTTAGGTACCGTCAGTTCAAAATTACCGTCAGTACCGGTTAGATAGACTTTTCCGTTGCGGCGGATCGTGTCGCCGTTGAGCAGGAAGCAAGCACCGGCTACCGGTATAGAGCTCAGGTCATAGAGCACACGACCTGTCAGACGGGTGCAACTGGTATTGACGAAGTTTATTTCGGTGGCTATACAGTTCTTGCTGTCCAGTGGAACGGATGCCACACCCGAGGATGTGTTGTTATAGACGAATGTGCCGTACTGTGAGGTAGGTGTTACCGTATAGATAGTGCCAGATGATATGTCATAGGGCAGGCTGTCGAACACGAATGCACCATCAGCCCCCGTGATTATACTGCGTGAGATATCGTTACCGCTCAGGCTGACTGTCACGCCTGCCATGCCCGAGTAGTCGGTCTGCGTTACTACGCCGCGTATCTCGCCGTACTGCGTACGCCAACCTATAGCTGTGGCAGAATTGTCGGTGCGCTGACCGTTGCACTCATAGCGCGCTACAATGGTGTATTCGTAGTGCATGCCCGGAACGGCTGTCTGGTCAAACCATGTGACCTCTGCGCCGCGATAGATCGTATCCGGTGCATTGCTGCTGCCTTGCGGAATACGCAGCAGTATAAATTCATCCACCGATGGTGCGGAAGCCGTCCAACGCAGTTGCACACCCCGTTTGTTCTCTGTGTCCGTCAGCCCCTGCGAAGCGCTAAACGAAGTGATGGTAGCCGCCTCATCGAAATAGAGCGACGGTCCGCTGATTGCTACCGACTCCTTGGAACGTGGATTCTGGAAGCGCAATTCGGCATCCGACGGATCGATCTGCGCCGTGTAAGTAAAGTGGGTACAAGCCATGTTCACTACGTCAGTGATGTGCGCCGTCCATGAGCCATCCTCATTGCGGCGGATGCTGTCCTGAGGAACGATGAACTGTACCTCGCTGTCTGTTTCGACAGACTTACGCGTGAGAATAACCTTGGCTCCGCGATCCCATGTGCACCGTCCGTAGGCTGTCGTGCGATACATATGCGTCAGGCTGTCGTACAGCATCTGCTGAACAGCATCTTTGACTTCGTTCCAACGCTCGGTAACAACGGAAGGAACAGTCTTGCTTCCCTCACCCGGAGCAAACTCGGCGTGACTCTCATAGACCCAAGCGCCGCTATATCGGTATCTCCTGTCAAGAACAAGAGTCCACGTTCCGCCGTCGAACTGCTTGGCAGTCTCGTCATCAAGCTCGCGCTCCACAATGTCAAAATCATTGCCGTAGCCGTTAAATTCATACGTGTTGTATTGATTTACTCCCACTCGGATAGCATAGCGTGTATGATTGCCTACTGGTACTTTGACGGTGTTCTTGCCTTCATCTAAATAGACCTCGCTGTCTGGCGACGTAGTGCGGAATTGGAGGTCGTCCACTGCCTCATAGAATCCCCGCTGAACATTGATCGTCATAGTGACGGTGTCGAGCGGCAACTTACTTTCTACGAAGTAAGGAATGAGTTCGCAGTCAGCGGGCACGATAGGTGCGTCGGTGATCTCCGCGTTGTCAATATGGATGTTGAAATGTACCTTGCGGTTGTTGTCAAAATCCTGATCAAGTGTGTAGTCCGGCTGTTTTATGGCGAGTGGTGCCAGGAAACTATGCTGCTGCAATGTTGTCTGTTTGGCGAAAGGATGCTCCCAGTCCCAAGCCGAGGATGAGGCTCGACGCACACGATAGTAGATAGGCTGTGCCGGTTGCGTCTTCGTCTTTGCTACCAGTCGCAGATGCATTATATAGAGCGGCTCGCCTTCTTCGCTGGTCAGCATATAGTTGTAATATGGGAGATTATAGCACCGCTCGAGCGAGTCTTCGACCGCTGCTGCCGGCACGGTCGTCTCATCGACATAGCTGTAGGTGCTGCTATCCGCAATCATTGGCAGAAGCTGGATGGTTTGGGCATCCGAATAGTCGGCTTTCCGGGCACGCTGGATCTCAAAGTAGTCAGTGCTGATCAGATCCTCAGCCTTCGGATTGCGAATCGTCCAACTCAGTGTCTTCGCTCCGGTGTAACTACCCTGCGCATCTTTGCCCTCTTTGACCGCAAAATCGTAGATGCGGTGGTAGGCAGGTATGTCTATTGCGTTCGTCGTGCGCTCAACGGTAGTCGATACATCCGAGTTGGGCTGCACCGTAAACGTAGCCCGGAAGCCACGCTGGATATCATCGGTCGTGGGCACGATGATCGAACCGGCACGGTTGCTTACCGTCACCGGTTGCGAGCTGAGCGTGGTGGTATAGGATTTTGGGGTCTGATAGACCACGTACGGTATAGCGGCTTTGCCGTCGCGGATAGGATTGCCATTGTCGTCCATAAAATACAGATAGGGCGACTGCAACTCCGGTGCTATCAGGTCATCTGCACCGTCCATACGGTCGGGGAAGCAATACCAGAGTTTCTTGTAGGGCGCTTCCGACTCATCCTTTGCATCGTATTTGTAGATATAGGCATCTACGCCGGCATAGAACGTTGTGCTTGTCAGCGATTGAGGCAGATACCAGTCGAACTCGAGGAACACGACGCGTTTGTAGCTGCCGTCCATCGATTTCTGTGCCGACAGTTCGACACTCTGATACCCTGTACCGGGATCAATCTGCTTCGTTCCGCCGTCTGCGGTCTTCGTCACTTTGATTGTACCATAATTGACTTTGATCTCCGCCGAGCTATTTTTATTCGGGTCAGACGTGTTCTGCGTGTCCGTACTACGGATATACACAAAATGTGTTACGTCGGTCTCATAGGTCTTCGCGTAATGACTCGAAAACCAGAGTGTCGTGCCGGAACCGAGACGATAGTTGTTCTGCCAGCCGTACGACCAGATAGGAATCTTGAAATGGACAACGCCGTTACCCTTGGGTGTAACACTGTAGTTTTCGGCTTCTTCCAGGAAATCATTCGCAGCTGTTGCACTGCCTGCGAATAACATCAGCAGTCCGGTGATGACTGCCAGACGGTTAAGAATGTTTTTCATAATCAACTTGTGTATTGTTTTTGGCAAGCGTGCGAAGTAGTCAGTTTCGCACGCCTAATAAGGTAGAATTACTTGTGGCAGTTGTCCCTGCTCAGGAAGGTCTGCTCTTTTTTCACGCTCTTGGCACCTGCCTGATAATAGAGTTCCAACTGAGCGTCAGACTCTACGCCTGTGCCGTAGAAGTAGAACTCTTCCGTTACGTCATTCTGCATGACAATAGTCATTTTCCAGCACTGGGCTTTGTTGGGGTCACAGGAAACAAAAGTGGCACTCAATGCCAACATGCAGCACGCAGCTACGGCAAAAAACATTTTTTTCATTGTTTGAATCAATTTATGGGTTAGTGGTTATGATCATTTTCTTTCCGCGGGACACGTATATGCCGGGAGCGGCAGGTTGTGTGCCGACGGGTCGTCCGAGCAGGTCGTAGTACATCTGCCCGGTATCTACGGTTCGTACGGAAAATTTCATTCTCTTATTGTTTTTTGTATGTGTTTGCGTATTGTGCAAACATGCGAGGGTATCAGCCTCGCATGCCTAAGTGAGATTAGAGCGTAACCTTGTCTTTTACCTCCCATTTGTTCGTGTCGTTATTCAGACCTTTGAGTACCACAACAAGGTCTTTGTACGAACCGATACCACCCTCACGCAGCTTGGCTATACCTGCAGCAAAAGCGTCTTTCGCACGCTTGTCAGCATTGGATTTTGTGTCCTTGTAGATAACGGAAACCTCACTCGGCTGGTCAGCCGACTTTTTCATCTCCTCCATGATAACGGGCAGAGCGTTCAACTCAAACTGCATGCTCATTCTCTCATCTTGCTCAATCGTGTCATCCAAGCCAACGATGTACTGATAACTGCTCTTTTGCTCGTTATTACACGAACTGAATACTACGCCTACCAAGGCAAGGCAGCATACTACTGCCAACGAAAAATACTTTTTCATAACATTTGTTTATTTAGGGGTTAAACATTAGTCCCATCCTTCGTCTGACGACGGTTCTTCGATCTTCAGTTGCACGGTCAGCTTGTCGCCGGTCTTCGCCTGTACGGTTACAATCGAGTTGCGTCTGTCCTCGGAATCGTAGGTGCAGAAGTAGAAGGTAGCCTTGTCGTCAATCTCCAATCCTGCTACATTGCTCGGGTCGAGATCATCGGGCGACTTGAGGTTGAAATGCGCAACACCCGCACCGTCGGTCTTGGCGGTACCGCTGTTTTTCGATTTGTAGAGTGTGGTGCCCTCTCCCAAACCGTTGTCTTTGAATTTGTACACGGTGACATCTGCAACCGGCTGTCCGTCTTTGATCACCTTAACATCCACGGTAGCCTCTGTCTTGAACCGAACACATGAGGTCATTGCTACGGCAACGATTGCCGCTAAGAGTAATTGAAATTTTTTCATTGTTGTTAAAAATATTAGTTGTTAATTTGTGTGCATTTGCTTTGCGCATGCAAAGGTACAAAAAATTTTTGACATTTGCAAATAAAAATGCACAAGTAGCGGAAAAAGCACGGTAAAAGTCAAAAAAGTTGCGCAATATTTGCAAATATGGGATTTTTTTTGTAATTTTGCAATGCAAAATTCGGTAGCAAACAATTAACGAACTATATTAAACGAGACAAGCGATATGAAAAATGAACTGAATGCCTTGATCATGGAGGCGATGAAAAACCATGATTCCGTACGTACAGAGACGCTGCGCGCCATCAAGAGTGCGTTCCTCAATTGGCAGACGAGCAAGGAGAATGCCGGCAAAGAACTGACCGAGGCGGACGAGATCCAGATCTTCAAAAAGATGGTCAAACAACGTCAGGAGTCGGCTGAACAGTACATCGCAGCCGGACGCAAGGAGTTAGCCGATGCCGAGCAGGCACAGATAGACGTGTTGGAGACGTTCCTGCCGCAAGCAGCGTCGGAGGACGACATCGTTCGCGCGTTCAACCAAGCTAAAGATGCGAACGGCTGGGAAGCGGAAAAACGGAACATGGGACTGTTCGTGAAAGCCATCAAGGCGGCTCTGCCTAACGCCGACGGCAAAATGGTGGCACAAGTTGTACAAAGCCAATTGGCATAAGTGATAGTACAGAAAGACTATGATCAGAGTAGCAATCTTAGGTTACGGCAATATTGGCCGTGCAGCGGAACAGGCTGTGAAGGCTGCGCCGGACATGGAGTTGGCGGGAGTATTCCACCACAACGACTGCCTGGACTGCATGGCTGCGGATGTGGCACTCGTTTGCACCCCGACGCGCGAGGTGCAGAAGTTCGCCACGGTGCTGGCTGCTCGCGGGATATGTACGGTCGACAGTTTTGACATCCACGGGCAGATATGGAACCTGCGCAGTGCGATGGATGCCGTGTGCAAGGCTAACCAAGCCGTGAGCGTTATCTCCGCCGGTTGGGATCCGGGCAGTGACAGCATGGTGCGTGCCATCCTGCTTGCGCTTGCGCCGAAAGGACTGACGTACACGAACTTCGGTCCGGGACGCAGCATGGGACACACGGTAGCCGCTAAAGCGATCAAGGGCGTAAAGAACGCACTGAGCATGACGATCCCGCTAGGCACGGGCATCCACCGCCGGATGGTGTATATCGAGTTGGAGGACGGTGCGGACTTCAGGACCGTGGAGGCAGCGATCCTTGCGGACGACTACTTCGCCCACGACGAGACGCATGTGATAGCCGTGGAGAGCGTGGATGCACTGAACAACGTAGCGCACGGCGTTAACCTCGTGCGTAACGGCGTGAGCGGCGAGACGCACAACCAACGGTTTGAGTTCAATATGGCAATCAACAATCCCGCGTTGACAGGGCAGGTGATGGTCAGTTGTGCGCGTGCCGCTGTGCGACTGAAAGAGCGTGGAGAGTTTGGTGCGAAGACAATGATTGAACTTGCGCCGATTGACCTGCTGCCGGGAAACACAGAGAGCCTTGTGAAGGCTCTCGTGTAAAAGGCTGCGCGTTGATTGCGTAGCTTACGTAGTTTACGTATAGTATATTATTGCTCGCGTGCGTGCGCGAGCAATATTTTTATTTATTGAGTTGTTGTTTATTTCTTGAGTTCGAAGGGGAAAGAAGCAACGAGTGCGCCGTCGATAAAGAAGTCGGCGTTGTACAAACCTTTGTACAGGATCTCGCCTACGTTCCAATAAAGCACGTCGTCGATGGATTCGCCGCCATACTCAAACTCCTTGGTGAGCGAATATTCGATTTCGCTGTTCTCGAACTCGAACATCCGTTGTGCGGGATTCGGCAGGGTGATGAGTTCGCCATCCGGACGCACGATACGCAGATAGATTTGTTTCAATCCGCGTTCGCAGGTGATGTTCTTGCCGATGGTGAAGTCGAACTGAATCTTCTGCATCTGATTGAGGTTCGAGGTCTTGCGGTCATTCTTGTTGAGCGGTGTAACTTTGAAGGCGGTTATCTCGAGCATCGATGCACGGGTTACCTTCTCGGTCAGATGGGTGTTCTGCTGCTGTAACTCTTCGGCTTGCTGTTGCACGACGGCATATTGCTCGCGTACCTGACGGTTCTCTGCCGTAAGGCGTTGGTTGGTCTGGTTGAGCGAGTCAATCTGGTGCACGTAGGAAACCATGACTTGGCGAACGGTAGCGAGTTCTTTCTTGAGTTCGGCTATACGGCGTGCATTGGTTGCCTTGGTGATACGCAGTTCTTCCAATAGGTCACGAACACGCTGTTGCTCCTGGCTCAAGAGTTGCGTGAGCGAATCGTTGCTTACGTTGGGTGTCTGGTAACCGTCGAATTGCATGGCGAGGTCTTCGTACTCGTCTTCGAGTTCGGATTTCTCAAACTCCATTTGTTCGACCATTTCGACCATCTCCTGCTTCTGAGCGAAGTACAGGTAGGTCAGCACGCCTACTGCGGCGAGCAGAATAATCAGGATAGGGATTATAATCTTTTTGTTCATAGTGTTGTTGTGTCGCCCAATATTGGTCGACAACTTATAATAAGGGTATTACTTTTTCAAGTTTGTTGCTGCGTGAGCCTTTGATGAGGATCGTGCAGCCGGTAATGGGTTGTTGCTTCAGGTGTTCGCAGAGTTCATCCACATTGCTGAAAATGGGATAGGGAGCCGTTGTCTCGCGGTACTCATCGCCGACGAGCAGCACGGTGTCCGCCTTGCGTTCGAGCAACATATTCACGATATTTTGATGCTCGGTGTGCGAGTAGTCGCCCAACTCTCTCATTGCGCCTAATATATATACATCTTTGCACGGCTTTTGACTTTCGACTTTCGACTTTTGACTATCAAACGCATTGATCGCCGCTTGCATCGATGTCGGGTTGGCGTTGTAGGCATCCACGATGAGGGTGTTGTGCTCGGTAACGGTTTTCTGCGAGCGGTTGTTCGTCGGAACATAGGCGCGTATAGCCGCCAAACCTGCCTCGCGATCCACACCGAAATACTCGCCAACGCAGAGTGCGGCTTGCACGTTCTCGCTGTTATATGCGCCAACAAGGTGTGTACCTTCAGGCATTGTGCCGGAGTGGTATAAGACCGCTTTGCTCAAAGAAGAAAGACCGCTATCGCTCAAAGACCGCTTCGCTGAAAGATGCATCTGCTCCAAATTGGGATTGTCGGCATTGCGGAAGATCAGACCGTCATGTTGCAGCAAGTAGTCGTAGAGTTCGGCTTTGGTGCGCATTACGCCCTCAAACGAACCGAAGCCTTGCAGGTGCGCTTTGCCGACGTTGGTTATCAAGCCGCAGTCGGGTTCGGCAACTTCCACGAGCTCCTTGATATCTCCAGGGTGCGAGGCGCCCATCTCAACGATGGCGAGTTCATGTGCCGCGTTGAGTTGCAACAGTGTGAGCGGCACACCGATCGAGTTGTTCAGGTTACCTTGGGTGTAATGGATGTTATACTTTGTGCTGAGCACGGCTGCCAGCAGTTCTTTGGTTGTCGTTTTGCCGTTTGTGCCGGTTATGCCGATGATGCGTTTGCCCCAATGACGCCGCCAAGCACGGGCAAGATCCTGCAAGGCGACCAGGCTGTTCTCAACAAGCAGGGCGGAATATTCGCCGGCTTGCTGAATGGTCTGATACACCTGTTCGTCATCGACAACAGCCATCGCCGCACCTTGTTGCAGGGCTTGCAGGGCAAACTTGTTGCCATCGAACGTTTCGCCTTTCAATGCTACAAAGATGCACCCTTCCGGCAGGTTGCGACTGTCGGTGGATACCGTGATAGCATCTTTGCCTTCTATCAAAAATGACCAATCCATGATTGTATTTATAATTTCAAATTTCAAATTTCTGATTTCTGAATTCTGACATCTGACTTCTTTTTACATTTTGACTTTGAACTGTAGCGCGTGGTGGATGCAGTGGATCTCTGTGGGTCCCATAACGTTTTGCAGGATTCCGTCGGCTTCGAACATCAGGTGCTCCTCAGTTTCCATGCGAATGTCCTTGCCTTTGTAAGCGTGGATAAACGGCAGGTCGGTCAATTTACCGTTGAACAGGTTAGGCATCGCTTTGATAACCTGCATCAGCGTGGGTTTGCAAACGAACATCGCGTTGAATATGCCATCCTGCGGGTCGGCTTCAGGGTTCTGCTTGATACCTCCGCCGGAGAACGGTCCGTTGCCGACGTTCATGGTGAACAGTGCGTCATCCACCAGCACCTCGCCATCGACGATGAGTTGCATCGGTATCGGTTTTTGCTGTGCGAGCGCGCCAAACAGACCGATGACATAGTTGAAATGATGCGAACCGAGGTAATACTTGAGTTTCTCGGCTTTTTGGCAGCAGAGCGGATCGACACCAAACCCTACGGAGTTAATGAAATACCGATGGTGCTCGATGTGGTTACGCCAATAGGTGACGCAGCCGACATCCAGCGGATGCCCTTCGCCGGAGAGGAAGCGTTCGATTGCCTCTTTGTAGTTCTTTGTCAGGTTCCAGAACCGTGCCCAATCGTTACCCGTGCCACGCGGCATAAGCCCGAGTTTGATGTTCCGGCGTTGCTCGGCAGAGAGTTTGGCACGCATAATGCCGTTGAGTGCCTCGGAGAGCGTACCGTCACCGCCGAGCACAAGAATTTCGTCACAGCGGTAGTCTTCCACCAATTCGCGGGCGAGTTCGGTAGCGTGGGCGGCATATTTGGTTACGCGGAACTCGTAGGGGATACGCCGTTCGCGCAGCAGGTTCCACAGGTACATTCGCTGCCTACGGTAGGCACTTTTGCCTGATTTGGGATTGATTATAACTCCTAACATTTGCTTTTTATTTAGTCGAAAGTCGAAAGTCAAAAGCCTGATTAGTCTTTACTCTTTTAGCGAAGCGGTCTATTGTAGTGATTCGGCAAAGCGTTCGGCTTCGTCGAGTTGGTCGATCTTCCCCACATCCATCATCTGGTAGTTTTGCGGCACGAAGGCGCGTATTGTGCCGGCTTGACGTTCCACGACCGAGAGGTAAGCGTCAATGAGCGAGAACTTGTCTCCTTTCTGCGCCTGTGTGTGCCTGAGTTCGGCAAAGAACGCGGGTGATACGATCTGCATGCCGGAAAATGCCAGGGGCACCAGGTCTTCATTGGCGGCTGCAGCGGGTCGGTATTCGCCTGTCTTGCGGTTTGTCCAGCCGTGCAGTGTGCCGTCGCCTGCAAAGAGCAGGTAGCGTTGCGTCTCGCGGTCGGACACAACCACCGTAGCGAGATCGTCGCTTCGGTGGGCGGCAATGAGACGAGGCAGGTCGATGCTGGACAGAATATCGACGTTGCAAACCAAGATTGGTTTGCTCTCGCCGAGCAGTGCTGCGGCTTTGAGCAAGCCGCCGCCTGTCTCGAGCAAGGCTTCGCGTTCGTCGCTGACCTGAATGTTGCAACCAAAGCACTCGTTAACCTTCAAGTAGTCGATGATCTGCTGCCCGAAATGGTGGATGTTCACCACTATATCCTCTACCCCTGCCGCTTTCAGCCGTTCAATCTGCCATTGTAGCAGCGTCTTGCCTGCCAAGGGCAGCAAGGCTTTAGGTAGCGTATCGGTGAGCGGCTTGAGGCGTGTACCAAGTCCTGCCGCAAAAATCATCGCTTTCATTTTCTCATTTGCTCATTTTCGCATTTATCTTTCCGGCAGAGTGCGTTCAACATTTTGTTCGCGGTGGATGAGTCGTACCTCAACGCCGAACTTCTCGTTGATATGTTCCGCCATCTTCTCTGCGGCATATACCGAGCGATGCTGACCGCCTGTACAGCCGAAGCTGACCATCAGGCTGGTGAATCCGCGGTCTTTGTAGCGCTTGACGCTGGCGTCTACAAGGCGGTAGGCTGCATCGAGGAAGGGGAAGATCTCGCCGTCGTCCTCCAGGAACTTGATGACCGGCTCGTCCATACCTGTTACGTGGTTGTAGCGCTCGTACTTGCCGGGGTTGTTCACGGCGCGGCAGTCGAACACAAATCCGCCACCATTGCCGCTGTCGTCAGCCGGTATACCTTTCTTGAACGAGAACGAATACACTTTCACAACCAGCGGCTTGCGCACACTCACCTCCTTGAACTGTTTCATCTCGGTCATCTCGTGCAGAACCTCGATCAGGTAGGGGTAGTCGTCCGCGGCGTCTTTGAGCAGTCGGCGCAGATTCTCGATGGCAAACGGGATCGATTGCAGGAAGTGAGGTTTCTTCTCAAAGTACCCGCGGAAACCGTACGCACCAAGTACCTGCATCGTGCGGAAGAGAACAAAGTGCCGCAGCGTGGCGTAGAACTCCTGTTTGTCAACAGGCATGTATTTGGCGAGTTCGTCGAGGTACTCCTCGATAAGTTCGTGACGGAGTTCGTCGTGGAAGTTCGCCTTTGCCTGCCACAGGAACGAGGCAACGTCGTAATAGATCGGACCGCGTCTTCCGCCTTGGAAGTCAATAAAGTATGGCAGCAATTCACCTTGGCGCTCGACTACCATGACGTTCCTGCTCTGGAAGTCGCGGTACATGAAGGCGTTCTTCTCTTTCTGCTGAAGCAGGATATAAGCGAGGCGCTCGAACTCGTTCTCGAGTTTGTCTTCCTGGAAGTCAAGTCCTGTTGCCTTGAGGAAGCAATATTTGAAGTAGTTGAGATCCCAACGGATACTTCTGAGGTTGAATTCCGGCTGCGGGTAGCAAACATTGAAGTCGAAGTCTTCAGCTGCTTTGACCTGGAATTGTGCCAAGGCGCGCATCGTCTTGCGGAGCATTGTTTTCTCGCTCTCGCAGAACACGCCGGTTTTTCGTCCTTCGGCTATATAGTTGAACAGCAGCGTGTCG
>JAEEGK010005724.1_pt1 | contig 30031 bp, 32 predicted proteins | sample 8958771 | NCBI WGS metagenome assembly JAEEGK01 (sample SAMN16246547, study PRJNA631951) | gut metagenome | biome: gut microbiome; feature: rumen; material: SC-attached | host: Bos | place: Iran: Karaj | collected 2018-10 | reverse complement strand
TCCCTCAACGAAACTTTTATAGATGCCCTCCCGCTGCATTAGCTCGTCATGCGTGCCTTTCTGTGCGATTCGGCCGCTGTCGATCACAAAGATCTGATCTGCGTGGCGGACCGTCTTCAGGCGGTGGGCGATCATGATGATGGTCTTTTCCCTGGTCAGGGCCTCTATGGCCGCCGTCAGCTCCGCTTCGTTCTCCGGGTCTACGTTGGCGGTTGCCTCATCCAGGATGATGATTGGGGCGTCCTTCATGATGGCGCGGGCGATGGAAATACGCTGTTTTTCCCCGCCGGACAGGCTCGCGCCGCCCTCCCCGATGACCGTGTCATAGCCATTCGGAAGGGACAGGATGAAGTCATGGCATCTGGCCTTTTTCGCAGCTTCGACGACGCGCTCCATGGGCGCTTCCGGTTCGCCGAAGCGGATATTGTTGGCGACGGTGTCCTCAAAGAGATACACGTTCTGGAAGACGAAGCTGAAATTTTTCATCAGGGAATCGAAGCTGTAATCCTTCACGTTCCTGCCGCCCAGAAGCACCTGGCCCTCCTGCACATCCCAGAAACGGGCCATCAGATGGCAAAGGGTCGTCTTTCCGCCGCCGGAGGGACCGACAAAAGCCGTCGTCGTTTTTTCCGGGATCCGGAGGCTCACCCCGTCGATGATCTTCCGCTTGTCATAGGAGAAGCCCACGTTTTTCAGCTCGATATCCCGTCTTTCCGGCGCGACCTCAGCGCCGTCGATGTCCATTGGCGGCATATCCAGGATCTCCTTCGTCTTCGTGACGGCGATGCGGATGTTCCGGAGAAGCGCAGTCCAGGAGCTCATGGAGTCCAGGCTCTCATAGACCATAAAGGCGGCGACCGTCATCATGATGCAGGGCAGGAGCGGCATGGAACCTGTGAAATAAAAGCGCAGGCTCAGGATGCACATGACGACGCCGGTCATTTTCGTGACGATGTTCTGCAGGGTCACCCAGGGGATCACGGAATACTCCAGGCGGGTATCCGCAGCCTGTTTTTCCGCAATGGCTGCATCCAGCTTTTTTGCCGCATCGTCGGTCATGGAATAGTTTTTGACCTCGGCAATGCCCTGGACGTATTCGATCACCTGCGCCACCAGGTTTTCGTCCGCGTAATGCTTTCTGGGCGCGGCGGGCCGGGTGGCGCGCTGCATGACGGCGTTGAAAAGTGCATAGAGGGCGACGCCCGCCGTCAGCACCAGGCCGATCCGCCAGTCAAAGGCAAAGACGAAGCAGGTGATGACCGCCGTGGTCAGGATGCCCTGGGTGGTGATCATGACGATGCGGGTGGCGATGTCCGCCAGAGACTCCATGGTATTCGTCGTCACATTGGTGATCACGCCCAGGGAGTTCTTGTTGAAGAAGCCCATGGGCAGATACCGCAGATGCTCCGCGATCTCGATGCGCTTATGGGCGCAGGAATGGTAGCCCGCCTCGCATTGGAGCATGGTGGTCTTGAGGCTGATGAAGAACTGCCCCAGCACGGAAACGGCCATGATGCCCAGGGCCAGCCAGAAATGCCGCATGGTCATGTTTTCGTCGATCAGGCCCTGTACGACGACCGCGATCGCCGTGATGCGGAGCGCCGCGAATATGGCCTTTACGACCCCCAGCGCAATGGCCAGATACAGCTTCCTGCGGTCTTCCTTTCCGCAGAAAGCGAAAAACATTTTCAGGGTTTTAATCATTGCCTTCCCCCTCCTTTGCCTCCATATGCGCCTCCCACATCCTGCGGTACAGCTCGCTCGACTTGAGCAGTTCCTCCTGGGTTCCGCTTGCTTCCACCCGTCCGCCGCTGATCAAAATGATCTGGTCTGCGGAGGCGATGGTAGAGAGACGATGGGCGATGACCAGGAGCGTCCGGCCCCGGACCAGCTTTGCCACGCTCCGCTGCACCAGCGCTTCGTTTTCCGGGTCGGTATAGGCCGTGGCTTCGTCCAGGATCACGATGGGCGCATTTTTCAGCATAGCACGGGCAATGGAAATGCGCTGCCGCTCCCCGCCGGAAAGGTGGCTTCCGGATCCGCCGCAAACTGTCTGATAACCGTTTTCCAGACCCAGGATGAACTCATGGCAGCCGCAGGCCTTCGCCGCTTCGATCACCTGTTCGTCCGTAGCCCTGGGGTTGCCGAGGCGGATGTTCTCCATCACGCTCATATCGAACAGGTAGTTGTCCTGGGAAACATAGGCGATCATTTTCTGGTAATCGTCCAAGGGGATATTCCGGATGTTCACGCCCCCGAAGGTGATCCTGCCGCCGCCCACATCCCAGAAGGAGGCGATCAGCTTGGCGATGGTGGACTTTCCGGAGCCGGAAGGCCCCACCAGGGCGTTGACCGTTCCCTCTTTGATCACAAGGTCGATCCCGTGGAGCACCTCGGCTTCCTGATAGGCGAAATGCACGTCCTCCAGGCGGATCTCCGTCCCTCGCGGTTTTTCCGTCAGGGCGTCCGGCCGTTCCAGCTCCCGCTTTTCCAGAATGTCCGTGACCTCGCCGATGATGGTCCCCAGCTTCGTCATGTCATCCATATAGTTGGCCGCCGTAACAAAGGGCGTGATGAGGCCCAGGGACAGGATGATCAGCATCAACAGATCCGGCGCGGATACGCTGCCCCGTATGAAGTAGGATACGCCGAAAGGAAGCAGGGCCAGGAGCGTCGCCGGCATCAGGACCAGGGCCGCATTCTGATACACGTTGCAGCGCCGCATCCATTCCACAAAGCAGTCCGCGCCTTCCTTCGCCGCAACAACGAATTTCTCATAGCTGGTCTTCGCCTTGCCGAAGGCTTTGATCACTTCGATCCCGCCGATATACTCCACCGCCGTGTCGTTCAGCGCCTTGGTCTTGACCACCGTATTCCGGTAGCTTTCCTGGCTGCCCCGCATCATGAGCAGGAAGAACAGGCCGCCCACCGGGACCGTGATCAGGGAGAGCAGCGCCAGCCGCCAGTCGATGCGCAGCATATAGGCAAAGATCACAAAGGGGATGATCAGGTTCGACGTGAACTCCGGGATCATGTGGGCCAGCGTCGTTTCGACGGAATCCACCCGCTCCACGATGATGTTCTTATAGGTGCCGGAGGACTCGTCCAACACGTCCCCCAAGGGCATCCTTGCCAGCTTTTTCGTCAGCTTTCTCCGGATATTCGCAAGCACCTCGAACGTCGCCTTATGGGACATGGTGGTGGACGCCGCGTGCCACAGCCTGTTCAGCACAAAGAAGAGCGCCATCCACAGGCACTGGCGGACGCAGTAGCCGAAGTCTGCAGTCCTCTCCAGCAGCCCCCTGACGATGTTCGCCAGGAAGATGTAGGGGATAAACCCGCAGAGGACGCTGAGGATCGCCAGAAAGACGCTTCCGGCGTAGCTGCTCCGTTTGCTCCCCGCGAACTCCAGGACCCAGCTGAGAGCGCCGCGCTTCTTGACCTTGGTTTGCCGCCTTTGTTTGTCCATATACATTCCTCCCAATAGTTAGCTTTTGCTAACTCGTCTGTGATAAAAAACGCCTTCTCTGAAACGGAGCGTGGAAGGCGTTATGGCAATACCGCGTGAGCGCCGGTGCAGTGTTGCCTTAATATCCGAAAAACTCTTTCCAGGCTTTGGAGAAAAAACGGTCCAAAGTGTCCGCATAATGCAGGGCTTCTTCCCTGGTGAGGTCATGTTCTACCGTCTGGAATACCGCGCCTACGTTGGTCGTGGTCAGAAGATGTAGCTCCTTCATCCGAAAGTCCCTGAGCTTCACGCCCCGGCTTTTCAGCAGTTCCATGAAGGAAAGCGTCGTTTCTTCCTCCAGCACGGCCAAGTCGTGAAGGAAGCTCTCGTACTTCGTGCCCTGGGATTTGCAGATGATCAGGCGAAAAGCGTCCAGGTGATCGTAGATGAATGTAACGGCAAGCTTTGCATCCTGTCCGGTATCCCACCGGCTCAGGTCGCCCGCGCCGATGGACTCCCTCTGCTCCCTTTCTTCCTGACGGAATAAAGCCATCAATCCCTGACAGGCGGGCTCAACCAGCGCGGAGAACATTTCTTCCTTGCTTGCAAAGTGCTTGTAAAGACCGGAAGCGCTCATTCCCGCCGCAGAAGCGATCCGTCGCACGGAGGCATCGGTGAAGCCGTATTCCAGAAATTCAGCTAAAGCAGCCGAAAGGATGCTTCCGTGGTGCAGTTCCTTATCCCGTGTCATGGTCGTCTCCTTTGCAGCAATGAAGCGAACAGTGTTCTCTTGTTTCATAGAGTACACTGTTCGCTTTGCGTTGTCAAGGCCTTTTCCTGTTTATGAAGGATCATTTTCTTTGCCAGATTCCCGAATGATCATGGTTGTCTTTCACAATCAGCACCTCCGGGAGTGTGACCAATCCTGCAAAATGCCGTGAGGTACACGATCACCCGGAATACCCAATCCACGAACATGGCATACCAGACCCACAGGACGTTTTTACCCAGGAGCTTGATGAAAACGTAGGCCAGCCCCACGCGGAACACCGCCATAGCGAAGAGGGCAACCGCCATAGTGAAGGCCGCCCGCCCCGTTGCACGGAAGTAATAGGGCAGCATGAAGGCCACCGGCCAGAGCACCATGGCGACGCTGTGGGCAAGGATCAATCCCGCGCCAAGGGCAGCGGCGTCGGCGGAGAGATGGTAGCAGCCGACCCAGAAGCCGCGCCACGCAATGAGTACCGTGCAGATCACGGCGAGCATCGCGTAATTCAGGATGATCAACAGGACGGCGTAGCGCTTACCCTGTTCCGGCTTTCCCGCGCCGTGGCATTGGGCCACCACCGTCGTCATGGCCGCGCCAAGGGCGTTGCCCGGCAGATAGAGATAGGTAGCCAGATTGGAGGCCACGGCATAGGCCGCGATGGAGGCGGTGCCAAGGGTAGAAACCAGGCTTTGCAGCGCCACCTTGCCCAGGTTGAACAAGGCGCTCTCCACGCTGTTGGGGATGCCGATGGAGAGCATGCTTTTCAGGATCGTTCTCTCCGGCCGCATTTGTCTGAGGCTTTGGATGCGGATTCCGTTATTCTGGCTCTGAAACACCAGCAGCATTGTGACCGCACCGGTGGCTCTTGCAATCAGAGTCGGGAGAGCGACGCCTGCCACGCCCATATGGAGGGCGAAGATGCAAAAGGCGTTCCCCAGGACGTTCAGCACATTCATGCCCAGGGACACCAGCATGGATATGCGAGTATTCCCCTTGGCACGGAAACCGGCGGAGACAGCGTGATACAGCGCCAGGAATGGGAAGGAGGCCGCGGTATAGCGCATATAGATCACCGCGTCGGCCATGACCCGCGGCTCCACGCTGCCGAATACAAGCCCCAGCAGCCCCTTTCCGCCGATCTGAAAAACAGCGGTCAGGCACAACATGGCGAAGACGGTGACCGCGAGGAGCTGAGCGCAGCTTTTGGAAGCGGAGGTCAAGTCCTTTTTCCCGATGAACTGTGCGCAGACCACGGTCCCGCCCGCCGTCAGCGCAAACAGGACCTGAAGGATCAGGTGATTGACGCTGTCCACCAGGGAAACGCCGGAGACCGTCGCTTCCCCCACATAGGAAACCATCAGAACGTCGATCATGCCGATGAGGACGCTGAGCAGCTGCTCCACCACCAGGGGCCAGATCAGCTTCCAAAGCTGATTCCGTGTAAACAGTGCGTCAGGGGGCGTAAGAAAGGATCGCCTTTGCGGCAAGAGGATACCTTCTTTCTGATCTGCAATAATAGTTAACGGCGACGTGATCCTGTATGTTTCACACAATCCCGCTATTTCTTATCAAGGAATCGAATGACCTCATCCCGGAACCTCTCCGGGAACATCAGGACCAGCTCCGCATGAGCGAGCCCTTTGAATTCTTTCGGTACTGTCTGCGGGAATGCCCTGATGGTATAAGCCAGGTTGTTTTTCCTGGCTTTCTTTTCTTCCTCACCGTACCAGTATTCGATCGCAGTGTCAACATATGGAACCGGCTTTGGCATGGAGTAATTGTTTGCGGACCAGAAGACATTGTAGATCGTCTTTGAGGAAAAGTGATTCTTCTCAAACTCAAAGATCTTACGATAGTGCGTTTCCGGATCCTCGCCCTTCGGCGTCCAGCGCTCCGGCGGCATTGCCAACTTCATAAAAGAATAGGACTTCGTACCCAGCATGATCATGGCCCAGTCCTTCAGCGCGATCAGACGACAAACTGGCTTCGGATACGGGTATGGCGTGATCCCGGCATCGATGATAGCTTTATCGGCAGTGATGTCCTGCGTTGCCAGGAAGCGGATGACTGTGGCGCCGCCCATGGACACGCCATAGAGACAGTCCAGATGACGTATGTCCTTGGCTTTCAGATAGGCTGCTGCATCGTCCGCGTATTGTTCTACCGACACGAAGGTTGTGCCCATTTCGTCATGACCGTCAGCAATGAACAGGAACACATGATAATCCTGCGCCAGGGCCTGAGCGGATGGAATAAACGCCCATCCGGGCTCCGCCGCGCATTGAAACATGGCGATCATCTTCTTGTGTTCTGCTCCATATTCATTGACCTTCATCAACCGGCCTCCTGTTTGACTTCTCTCTCAAAACAATGTGCATATCCATGCTGCAAGCGCGGAAGCTGCCGGGAATATGATGAAAAGCTTAAGCAGCTGGCTTTTTATATTAAAACCGTATTTTTTCAGCGGATAAACGCTTCCCACCTCAGGAAAATAGTACTGGAAGAAGTGAAACTTCATCAGCAGGAAATAATCGAAACAGATCATGTCGTAAAGCTTGTACACGGTAAATATGATCACAAATCTTGTGAAGAACTGCCGGAATGCATAATCGTTCCGAAAGCCATCCCAGATCGAGACCACGCCTACTCCCAGTATCATGAGAATACTGAACACCATAAGCGTCCACCCGATGGTTCTGGCTCCGCAGAACAGTTCATTATCTCTTTGGAGAAGTACCTCCTGTGCCTCTTTCGGCGCGGAAGAGAAGAACTTCTTATCCTGAATAAAGGCCACTGCCGATAACAGCATCAGTGATATCGCAGCGCAGAATACGATAGATAAAAAGACCGTCAGCAGCATATGTCCTCCTCTCAAGCATTGACCTTTTAAAATACGAGAACGATGACCCCCGCAACAATGGCCGCACCGGCGACCCAGATCAGGGTCAGGATTCCTCGCTTTTTCAGCACCTGTTTCCAAGTCTGCACATAAGGAATATCCTCACAGTCGGGCAGAAGCCAAAACTTGCTGTATCCCACCCACACCTTATCGATTATGATACCGTCATACCAGTTCATGACCTCCAGGAACAGCAGTGCCTGTAAATACGCAGGCCGGAAGGTCTTCAATTCGTTCCAAAGACCGATGATCAGGACCAAAGCGGCCAACATAACCAAAAAGAACGGGATCATGAAGCGTTTTCTTCTTCTCGCCACGGTTTCCCGCTCTGTCAGGCCGAGCGCAAAGGCCCGCTCCTGTACCGTCTTCGGATAAAAGTACAGGCCATTCAGCGCGTTGTTTCCCACAGCGATCTTCACCATCAACGTGAACAGCGCACAAAACAGGATCAATTGAAGGATAATCATGCTTTCTCCCCGGCATTTTCAGGCTGCCTCTTTCGGCTGACCAGAAAGCCTTGCTCATCCGATACGGTTTCATATTCCTTTGCGATGAGATTACTGCTCCCCACAACCAGGTAATCGCATATATTGCTGTTTCCGCAGGTGCCGCAGCGGATCAACGTCCCATGGATCTCGCTTATCCCGAAGAAATCGCTGTTACACAGAAGGGGAAGCACGTGCAGCAGCCCGTGCTTTTTCGCAAACTCCGCGTTGGGGCACTGCGTGAAGCTGTATCTTGCCGCATGATGCTCATTATCATACGGAACATCGACATTGATAAACCCATCCGGATACCGGAGGAAATCCTTGCGGTCCCTGTTCCCGGACCTGCGGAACACTTTATCGATCAGCCGCATGTGGGACGGGCGGTTCAGGTCAAATATCTTCCCGAGCTTTGTAAAAGGCCCCATAAACAGGTTCTGTACAAAGTCCTGCAGCTCGGTAACCGGAGGTTGATCCGGGAGCGCAGGATAAAGCGCGAAGATCAGAAGACCGCCGTAGATTGCCTTCGCGTGTCCGTTTTTGCTCCCACCGTAGTCCGGAAGATCCAGGAGATAGTTCCGGTAGTTCTCCTGCGTCTGCGCCCAGATCTTAGTTGCCTCTGTATCTCCGTAGCGGTCTATAAGCCAGTTTCGGACCGGTTTCCTATAAGGAAGCTGTTCGATCGTCATATGGCGAACCATCATCCCGCCCCCCATTTCATATCGTTTTTTGCCCTTTCTCCTTCAACAACCGAATCCATTTTCGCTGCCTGTGTGCATAAAAGGCATTTGCCCAAAGCCAGATGAAGGGCGTTTTCCAGCCTGCCCGGATCTCTATCTGATCTGTGTATTCCGTATGGTTTTCGTCCCGCGGGATCATGGTAATGTCATGATTCCAGACAGAAACATGTTCGTTTCCCTCCCGACTGCTGACACCCTCCGGATCGAATCGGACAATATGGATCTTGTGCGTGCCGAAGGAAATCACGCTAAAGAGACGGAACCTGTATGCCGACGTGCTGCCGACTGTCCATACCGGTTCAGCCGCTCCCACTGGCTCAAATGTCGCATAAGGCTCCGCTATGTACTGCAGCGTTTCCAGCTTCTGCAGCTTTTCAAAGATCACGTCTCTGGAAGCGGGGAAAACAGAGCTTTTCTTGACAATCATCTTTAACCTAATTATCTTGTTTCAACCGCCTTTACCTTGGCTAGCGGCGTATTTCTCGCGCTCTCTTCCGTATCATCGTCTTCTATGTAGCCGTCGTACGGCGCGGATGGATCTGTGTATTTCCTGGCAAACGGCTTGCAGAGCTCCGTCCTGTGCAGGAAGGCAAAGTCCAGATCGTCCGTCCAACCGGTATGGCCGGTGATGATCTTTATAGGCTGTTTTCTCGCACGGAGATTCTGCTCCAGCTTCTCCAACGACCGGACTGCGAGCTTGTTGTCTTCAGCCAGCGTAGAGAGAAAGCTGTAGCCGCCGTCAGCCCCGAACCAGATCGAATCGCCCGTAAAAAGATACTCATCGTCGACGAGATAGACCATATGCCCCCAGGTATGGCCGGGACAGAGGATGCACTCTATCTTGATATCACCGATGTTGATGATCTCACTATCCTTCAGGAGCACCCTCCGGTTATCCATCTTGACCAGTGGGAGCTTGTAAAGCCCGTAAAATACTTTCCTCCGTGCCCCTCCGGTCTGATACCTGTTCTCAATTTCACCAATGTATACTGTTGCGTCTTTGAAAAGCACCTCGCTGTCCCGTTCCAGAGCACCAACATGGTCGGTATCCTGGTGCGTGATGAAGATCTGCTGAATGGATGCCGGATCGATATTCAGCCAGCCCATCTTTTCTTTCAGCCGATCATAGTTGTACCCGGCGTCGAACATGATCGTGACGCCGTTCTTCGTGTAGAAAAAGATGTTGGCAACCCACTCCCGCACACAGGCGACATGTTCATCGATCCGGCCGGTATTCAGCGGCTTGAAGATCGCTTTCCCCCGGAACAGCTTGCTCATAGACTTTTTTTGATTCTCCGAATCCTTCTTTGCCATGCTCGCGTCCTCCTATGCTTTCTTTCTGCACTGGAAACAGCCGATGCCCTCCACCGACGTCGCCCGAACATCTTCATACATACCGGATAGCCGATTTCTCAGGCTTTCTACTGTCTCAAACGGCGGCGTGAAGAAGCCTTTTTTGACATACAGATGATCGATAAACCAGTCGGTCCGTTTGCAGCCGCCTTTGATATAAAAGCAGCCGCAGAAGGTCCCGCCGGGTTTCAGCACGCGGAAGGTCTCGCGATAGGCGGCTTCCTTGTCCGGGAAGGCGTGAAAGCCGTTCATAGACAGGACGATGTCAAAAGCGCCGTCTTCAAAGGGCAGCGCTCCGACGTCGCCCTGACGGAAGGCGATGTTCCCGATCCCGGCAGATTCGGCCTTTTTCTGAGCGGAGCACATCATATCCGTGGAATAGTCCAGGCAGGTAATGTCGGCGTCGGGAAGCTCTTTATAGATCGGCATGGTCAGGACGCCCGTTCCGACAGGCACCTCCAGAAGCTTTCCGGAGAAGTCTTCGGGAACGCCTGAGAGGGCCTGTTCGACATAGCGCAGGTTCTTTTCTCCGTCCATATTCCACACCAGACGGCAGATCACCTTGCCGGGCAAGGTGGAACAGGTCATCATGCCGTCGTAGAAGCTTGCATTATGGCCGGTCAGCTTATAGGCGCTTTTGATCTGTTCCTTTCTCGTCATATCTTCATCCCCCGAAGGAAATCTTTACGATCTTCATCTTCACCAGAGCGTCGCAGAAGCGGATCATCAGCTTGTGGAAGAGGCTGACTTCATGGTAAATATCCCGGTATCCGCGCATGTAACTCTTTGCTGTAACAGATGAAAAATGATCGCTCCATCCCCGCAGTTCCGCCTCATCTTCCAGGGAGAAAAAGGCGCTCACATCCGTGATCTCCGCTTCCTTCAGCCAGGTCTTCCGCATCAGCTTCGCGCCGCGCTCGTTGCAGGAATCAAAGATGAGTACCGCGCCCGGGAACCGAGCTGCCATTGCAGCGAAGAGCTTTCTGACTTCTTCCGTTTTGAAATAATAGAACACACCTGCGGCAAAGAAAGCCGCGCCGCATGAAGCGTCTATCCTGTCCATCCATGAATAGTCGTTCAGATCACAGGAAAGGTTCTGCTCGCGCTCGACCGCAGGGAGCAGCTCGTTCCGGATGTCGATCACGTCCGGCAGATCGATGTTATAGCCCCGACAAAGCCCGTTGTCACACTTGCGGAAGGTATCATCAAGACCGCAGCCCAAATTGACCACGGAAGCTTTTGGATGTTCCTTCAGGTATGCCTCCACTTCGCAGCGGAGATCGTACTGCCGCTGCGCTACTTCCAGCGCACCGAAGAGTCCCGCCGGAGACTCCATCTTCTTCCGCTTCTCCGCGAAATCATAGTCCAGAGAATCGCATATCCGCTTTGCTTCCGGGTCCGAGAAAAGCTCCGGGAAACGTTCGGAGCACACCAGCCTCCCGAACAGCGGGATGACCAGTGTCTCCTGGACCGTGTTTTTCTCAATGTGATACTTCATCATAAACCCCTTATCCCAGCGCCACGTCCAGCGCCATCATCAGGCTGAAGCCGACGGCAAAGAACACAACGCCGATGTTGGAATGCTCTCCGGAAGACATTTCCGGGATCAGCTCCTCCACGACCACGTACAGCATGGCTCCCGCCGCGAAGGACAGCAGATACGGCATGGCCGGGACCACCAGGCTGGCCACCAGAACGGTGAGCCCGCCGAAGACCGGCTCCACCGCGCCGGACAGAACGCCCAGCAGAAACGACTTCGGCTTGCTTTTCCCCTCCGCAAAGAGCGGCATGGAGATGATTGCGCCTTCCGGGAAGTTCTGGATCGCAATGCCAAGCGCCAGGGCCAGAGCGCCGCCTGCCGTGATGTTGGCTGAGCCGGACAGCAATCCGGCATAGACCACGCCGACCGCCATGCCCTCCGGGATGTTGTGCAGCGTCACGGCGAGGATCAGCATCAGGGTCCTGTTCAATTTCGCTTTCGTTCCTTCCACCTGATCGGCTTGATCAATGCTTCTGTGCAAATGCGGGATCACATGGTCCAAAAGAAGCAGGAACAGGATCCCCAGCCAGAAGCCGATGAAAGCGGGAAGGAAAGCCCATCTTCCTTTATCGGCAGACTGCTCGATGGCGGGAACGATCAGGCTCCAGATGGATGCCGCCACCATCACGCCTGCAGCGAAGCCGGTCAATGCACGCTGCATATTGGCTTTGAGATCGTTTTTCAGAAAGAATACACAGGCGGCGCCGGCTGCTGTGCCGATGAGAGGGATCAAGAGTCCCCAAATGACCGTTTTCATATCCGTCCTTTCTTTTTATATCCGCAATCGCAATACGGGCCTCCGGATGCCAGCGTATATTCCCGGATGAATTCGGTAGTCCCGCCTGCCTCGCTCATGGTGTAGTCCAGACGGCACATGGCGGGAACCAGCTCATACAAGCCCAGCTCCTTCATCAGCGTACAGATACCGCACTTGCTGAATCGCGCTTCATAGCCGCTTCCGTCTTCATAGGGCAGGAATTCCATGTTCCAGGAATAAGGGTTGCGGTCGGCAGCGTTCAATTCGGCAGTCGCTTTCATGCCCCGGATATCGTTGCGGCTGAATTTGCTTCTGCCTCCCATCCGGCAGAACCACTTCATCGGTCCGATCATCATCGCCTGCGCATAGTAATCGGTAACCTGATCCACATCCGGCTTCTTCTCCATGCTGAGAAGGAACGCAGAGAGCATGGCGCAGTTTACGATGTTCATCTTGAACCGGTCTGCCTTTTCAAATTCAGGCAGCCTGCCGATGATTTCCCGATACCTCGCTTTGGCCGCCTTTGTTGTTCGGATTGCGTCGCCTTCATCAAATCCCAGGACGGAGACCAGCTTTTCCCGAAAGGATCTCCTGAATAACAGCCACATGCCCATCGGCATTCCTGTATATGTCATATCAAGCCTCTTCCTTCATCAGCCGGATCATCATGTTCCAGCCGTTTCGCCCTTCCTTGCAAACAGGGAAGACCGGATAGTCCGCGACACCTTCAAACTATCTCAAATGCTCCGGCTCCTTTCCCAACCATCACCGGCGTCGGTCTTATGGCGAACGAATTTGAAATTACATACATCACCGCCCTGACAAAGCGTCTTTGTGCGGATGAAATCCGTATAGGGGAGGTTTCCGTAGTTGATGATATCTGCATGGCAGCACATGGCTCCGAGCTTCATCAGCCCTCTTTTTTCGAGGATTTTTGCGTAGATGCATTCGTTGCATTCGAATTTGAACTCATCCTTCGGATCGTCCTTGTGCCAGGTGTAGCGCCAGCCATAACCGGAGCCCTTCTTGAATCCGAAGGGAACAATCTTTTTCATCAGCGGCAGGAAAAAGCTCTTTCTGGCCAGTTTCTGCATCCCGGACGGATCAAGGAACTTCCACATTTCCTCAGACACGATTCTGTATGCTTCTTCCTCGCAATAACCGTGCTTCTGAAGGATTTCATACAGTGCAATGGAGGTCAGAATCTGGGACATGTGGGCGTAGTTTCCCTTGTCGCAGTATTCCTTTTCTTCCGTCAGCAGTTCGTCCATCCTCTTGAAGACATCCCGCTTTACGTCACCGGGCAATGTCGGGAAATACTTCTGATAACGGCTCGATGCCACCATCTGTGTAGGCTCGTATTTCTTCATTACTGCATACTCCTTTTATGACGCTACACTTGCCAAGAGCCTGTCTATGGGTATTCGGTCCGGATACTTCCCCGCAGTAAGAATGTCTGTCAGATAACGATTGTCCAGAACCATATCGTCCCGAATCAACTGCCAGTTGGCCTTTTTTCTGAAGAATACCTTGAATATGAGAAAATTCATAACAGGGCCTATGATCGGCGTTGTCATACCGAACGCTTCCGTATGGGAGAATCGACAGCCGGTTTTCGTTCTCCAACCTTCGAAGATGATGAATGCCGTCTTTTTATCGCTCCTAAAAACGATTCGAAAACTATCTTTATCCTGCGAACATTCCGTGATCGTTCCGGTCACGTTGTAGTCCAGGTTCATGACGATCTCCCGGAAGCGAATTCGATTGCCGACCTGATAACCGCCGTCATACAGGTCGCATTCGATATGATAAGGACTCCATTTTACAAATTCTTCACGGAAGTTTTCTATCCAAGCCTCCAACCTTTCATAAGGCGCTGGTATATCCACCCGTTCTTTCAGCGTGATCATTTTCGTTTCCTTTCTCTAATGCTGTTGGTCCTTTGCCAGCCATCTCTGGCATCCTGTTCAAGCTTCCGGTAAGTCGGGTAATCTGCCTGATGCGCCTCAAAGAATCCCTTAAGGCATTCATTCAGCGCAGACATTTCTTCTGCGGCGTTCAGGGCATGGTCGGACGCGCAGATCTTTCCGATGACGGTGGAGCACATGATCTTATAGACTCGGAAGCACAGACGCCTGTACTTGTCACTGTGATAATCCCTGTCAGAAGCAGGCAGGATCTCATGTCCCGCGCTTTCGATTGCCGTATATCCTTCGATATTGGCATCAATGATCAGGTTCAGATATGCCTTATCCTTTTTGATCCGTTTCAGGTCGCCGTCAGTGTAGTAGCAGGCAAAGCCCACCGGTACGACAAACGCCGCGTGGCAGAGCAGATAGTCTCCCATATTTGGCTGGTAGGTGGCTTTGATTCTTGTTCCACCGAAGATTTTCCGGATCATCTGTTCATTTGAAGGAGCGTCCTTCAATTGACCGACCGTGATCTTATGCAGAGAAATGGAAACAACCCGGTCTTTCTCCCTGCGTCCTGCCGCCATGCTGAAGCCGAACAGCACATTTTTTCCCGGAAGCATTTCAACAAACGCCTTAGGAGAGAGATTGTTCCCGACAATGACGATGTTCTTTGAGCCGTTGTCTGTGATCAGGGGAATCACGCTGTTGATCTGTGTGTAACGCATCACGACGAATATCACGTCGTAGACATCGTCTTTTTTCAATTCCCGGATGACCGGGATCCGGTATTTTCTTTTTCGCAGGGAGAAGATCGGATCAATGATCAGACCGTTCTGTTCCAACGTATCCGCCCATTTGCCCCTCGCCAGGATCGAAACGTTTCTGCCGGAAGCAAACAGGTCAGCCGCCAGATTCGAGCCGATTACTCCGGCTCCGATCACAAGTATTTTCATATCTCAGCCCCTTGCTCTTTGCTTCTTTCACACTCTGCATACATCAAAGCGATTCGCGCTGCCATTTCTTTGCTGAAGGTGACCTGCCAGCCGCTTTTCTCAAGGAAAACCAGGTACTCCTGCGCAGACCATTGATGTTCAAAGCGAACGCCTGCGATCCGCAGGATCCCGGACCAGACGCGGCTTATAAACGTCCCTTTATGTTCCACAAAATTCGGCGCGATCAGGAGACCGCCGGGTCTGAGAACACGGTCGATCTCAGAGAGCACTTTTTCCGGGTCCGGAACAATGTGCAGCGCATTTGCAATGAGAACAACGTCAAAAGAATTGTCCTCATAGGGGAGCGCCATGGCATCGGCCACTTCAAAGCGGAGATTCGCCGGGTATTCGCCTTTCTTCGCCTCTGCGATCATGCCGTCGGAATAATCTGTGGCGAGCATGGATTTCGCGGCAGACGCTATATGTTTTGCGAGAAGTCCAGGACCCGTAGCAATCTCCAGGACCTCTTTACCCTTAACCGTTTCAGGTATCCGTTCGTACATAAAATCGTAGATTTTCTGGTCTGCCTTCATGGCACGCTTATAGATCGGCGCGTATAAATCCCATGTCTTTTTGTTCATATACGTTCCTCTTTATCTACCAGTTTCAGCGCGCATACGAGATACATCAGGAGCCATCCGAAGGATTCAAAACCGGAGTCAAGACCTTCAGCGACATAATTCATCAGCTGGCCAAACAGCGAAATCACGACCGGGTTGCAGATCAGGGCGATCTTCTTGACCGGGAGTTTTCCCTTGACGACCAATCCGATCCATCCGATCGTTGCGAATACATCGCAGATCACAAAACCCAATCCCATCGGCACCGCAATGCTTTTCAATACACGGAGGACCATATCCATGGATGCTTGCAGACTGCCGGTTGCTTCCATTCCCGCGTTGAACACGACAGGAAGCATGCAGATCCCGATATGGATGAAGGCAAAGTACAGGATCCCGCCCCAGTTCGCGATCTTAAAGAGCTTATACAGCTTGCTTTCTGCCAAACCGTATTTCTTCTCCATCACCTTCATCAGTTCTGTCGCAGCCACCGCAAACAGAGCAGCGCAGATAAAGCCGAGGACAGAAGAGGATGCGTACCGCCAGTCCGGCACCACATTGGCTGTCATGCCCATATAGGCGTCCGGGGAATCCGAAAAGCTGAGAGTTCCGAATCCCAGCAGATAATCTCCGATCATTGCCAGAATCATGGCATATACGCAAAACAGGATCTTTTGTCTCGAAGTCAGGCTTTTCACACTAAAGACCTCCGCATGAACTTTTCTGTTTTCTCCACATATTCCTGACACGGACGTTAGCCATTGCTAACCTTTGCGTAAAAAAAGAGAGCCGATCTCACCTACCGAATCGTTCATCCGCAGGAGCGTGTTTTGCCTTCACTCCGGGAGGTAAGCGCTCAGGCTTCACGGCATCTTCCGGGATCGCCCAGGCATGGCCAAAACGCTCACAGCCGGGAATTCTGCCCGCCAGAATATACTGATTGACCCAACGGACAGATACGTTCCATTTTCGGGCGGTCTCTTGAACTGACAGGTATCCTTTCAACTCTGCACCTCATTTTCTCACAACAACAATCATCATAGGATGGAGGGGCGATTTCGGTTAGCATTACCTAACCTTTCTTGTATTATAATCCGATCACGGAATAAATCAAGATGTTAAGCGGAAAAAGATGAATCGCGGGGTTTGTCCGCTACAAGCAAAGCGCGGATTTTTGCTACAAGCAAAGCGCGGATTTTTCCCTTGACAGGGAAACAGACGGCTGTTATAATCATGGTTAGCAATTGCTAACCTATGTACGCAGCGAAGTGTCAGGGTTTTGCCCGCTGATCCTGCGCTGACATAATGCTTTTGACTGAGAGTAATGCTTGATACCATATCAAGCATTTCCTTCAAAGCGTGGGTTAGCAAAAGCTAACCCATAGGAAAGAGAGGTCATTTAATGAAAAGCTGCCCATATTTCCACTTCTGCTCGCTGCGATCATCTATCTGGCATTGTTTGTCCTGGCATCCTCCTGCGGACTCATCCACCCGGCCTGTTATGCCTATGCAGGCACGATAGCGCCGCTGTTCTTTGCTTTCGTCTACCTGTTTTCGGCGGCAAAGCTGCAGAGCTTCGGCACAGCGGCGATCCTGAACGGGTTTGTCCTGATCATCGGCCTCCTGATGGGAGAAGGCAACGCCGCAATGATCGTTCTGTTGATCCTTCTGACTGTAATTGCCGAGATCGTCAGAAAGCTCTGCGGGCACCATTCCTTAAAGGGCGTTCGGCGCAGCTTCATCCCCTTCGCATATTCTTTCTATGCTTACTCTGCTCATTGGTGGACAAATACGGAAACCTCCCTGGCAGAAGCGGTGGAGGAGATGCCTGTGGGCTATGCAGAAATGATGGAGCGTGTGATCTCCAATATCCCTATACTGATCGTGATGCTTATCCTGACGGTGCCGGTCGCTATCCTCGGCATGAGGCTTGCCGAGAAGGTGCTGAAAAAGCAAGCGGCCAGTTTGCGAAAGTAAACATACGAAAGAGGTGCAAACATGAAAGAACATGGCATTTACGAGCAGTTGGCACAGCTGGCCTATCTCCCCATCTACTTCAAGCTCCTGCGGGGTGCGATGGAGCTGAACGTGTTTTCTCACTTGACCGTCCCGGTGACGGCGGAGCATCTGGCCCGGGACCTGGGCTGGCACGAGGCCAATACCCGGATGCTGCTGGACGCTCTTTTCTCCCTGGGATTTGTGAAGAAAAGCTGCGGCGGCTACGTCAACGCTCCGGAAACAGCACAGTACCTCGTGGTCTCCAGCCCGGATTACGCGGGCGGCTTCCTGACGGCGTACATCCAGGAGGGGCTGGCCCCCTTGGACGTGGCTAAGCTGGTCCGGGAGGGGCCGGATCCCGCCGGTATGGGACAGATGGATCAGCAGCTGGATTTCACCCGCTTCGGGGACGCCTTCCGGGCGGCGCAGCGGGGCTGCCGGCAGCAGGAGGTGCTGCGGATCATACGCTCCCTGCCGGAGAACGAACGGCTCCGAAATGTGCTGGACATCGGCTGCAATGCCGGTCTGCTGGGGCTCGCGGTGATCGTGGATATGCCTGAGCGGAAAGGCGTGCTTTTCGATAAACCACCGCTGTGCCCGGTGATCGAAGGCTCCATCGCCCAGATGGGCTTGCAGGGTCGAGCCCGCGCACGGGGCGGGGACTTCATGACGGACGAGCTGGGCGGAGGCTACGACCTGATCCTGGCGGTCTCCGTCATGCTCTTTGCCAAAGGGGACCTGCCTGCGTTCCTGAAAAAACTGTATGACGCCCTGGCACCCGGCGGCATCGTCGTCAGCATCGGGGAGGGCATCCAAACGGACTTCTCCGGCCCCTGGGATATGGTCATGGGGTATCTTCCCTACTGGCTCCAGGGAATGGATCTGGCCGTGCGAAAGGGCGAGATCGAAGCGGCGGCGAAGGAAGCGGGCTTCCGGGAGACGGAAACGCGGACGGGTCTCCTCTGCTCCGGTACCCAGGATATCGTGATCCTGCGGAAGTAGGAGTGGATTTCGAAATACAAGGAGGCGGTTATGTCTGAAGATATCCTGGTTCGAAACAGCTCTCCCACCCTGGCCGGGATCAAAACCGGCAGTCTGTTCTCCTGCCCCTTTGTCTCATCGCAGCAGATGCAAATGTGCGTTGGGGAGTGGAACCGATCCCTTTCCGGGAAAGGGATCCGGGTGGTGAGCCTGCGTTTTTCCGAAGGCCGAAGCCTGGTCTATGTCTACCGCCCCCGGCAGCTTGCCCGGGATCTGGCTGAGCCGGAAGCGGTCGCTCTGCTGTCGGAACGGGGATACAATACGGCATCGCCGAAAAAATGTCTGCTGCGGCTGAAGCGGCGGATCAACGCAGGCGGTGGGTTCCCCCATGAAATCGGTCTTTTTCTGGGGTATCCCCCGGCAGACGTGGACGGGTTCATCCGGGACAGCCGGGGATATCAATATTCCGGCATCTGGAAGGTATATGGAAACGTCGCCAAAACCAAGGCGCTTTTCACCCGGTACAAGGAATGCACCCAGGCTTTATGCGCAAAGCTGAACAGCGGCTGCCCCATCACGGAATTGGCGGCAGCCGAGGAATAAAAAGAAAGGAATTGAATTAAGATGAGCAAGATTGCGGTTGTATACTGGAGCGGGACCGGCAACACCGAGATTATGGCAAACTGCATAGCGGAAGGTGCAACAAACGCCGGCGCGGAGGCGGAGGTTTTCTCCGCAGAGGCGTTCCAGGCTCCCATGGTCGCGGATTTCGATGCCATCGCCTTCGGCTGCCCCGCCATGGGCGCTGAGGAATTGGAGGACAGTGTGTTCCAGCCAATGTTCGATGCATGCCGTCCGGCCTTGAAGGGCAAACGCATCGCCCTTTTCGGGTCCTACGACTGGGGCGACGGGGATTGGCTCCGCAGCTGGGAGGAAAGCTGCCGAACTGACGGAGCCGAAATCGCCGTCGAGAGCCTGAAGTGCAACCTCACACCGGACGACGCGGGTCAGGAAGCTTGCCGTGCGCTGGGGGCTGCCCTCGCCTGATTGCGAAGGGGCATTTTGGACGCCGGCTATAAAGAATGAAAAACTGCAGCCACCGCGATAGTCGCCGGAGGCTGCAGCTTTCTGTTAAGTTCATTGTTTGCGAAAGACTGATGGGGTACATCCGCAGTATTTCTGAAACATGGCGGTGAATTTCGACTGGTTTTCGTAACCGACCAAATTCGCTATATGCGCGATCGAGCAGTCGGAATCTGCCAAAAGCCGTTTTGCCTCCCGGATGCGAAGGTCTCGCATGTATTCGGATACGCTTTTCCCGAATACGTCACGAAACCAATTCTTCAGGCTGCTTTCCCCCACGTTCAGCTGCCGTGCCGCTTCTCTGACGGTAATCCGCTTGGACAGATCCCGGGTCATGAGCCTTTCGGCGGATTTTGCGTATTCTACCTGGCGCATCGTCAGCGCCGTGACCGGGATGGGGGAAAGGTCAAGGGAACCGGAAGACAGGATCCGCAAAACCAGCAGGCAATACAAGCGGAGCTGTTCAACATCCGGAGAACCTGACTCCATCAGCGCCTGCATGGCCCGCACGGCGGGAGCCAGCGCCTCCCACCGATTGGTAAGCAGGGTTCGCCGGTCGGCAAGATAGTGTTCCCTAAGCCCGCCAAGGTCGATGCCGAACAGAGCAAGGTTGTCCGGAGGTTCCTCCATCGCATCGGACTGGATATAGATCTCAATCCCGGTGTAGGAAGCGGTAGGGTAACGGAATGCCTTGGCCGAGCGGTCCCTGCTGATGGACAGGTAACCGCCTTTGACATAAATAAACTCGCCGCCTACGGTTCTCACCTCGCATATCCCATCCAGGGAAAAGTTGATCCGCATCACGATTTCCCCCCGGAGCAGGGGAAGGAAGGGCTCCATTGGAAGGTCTCCGGTTTTGATCCGATTGCAGCCCAGCAGGATGCCGGGGAACAGGTGGAAATAGGAGACCCTGGTCTGTTCCCTGTACACAGCTTCAAGGCCCTCGGGCCGTTTACTCACAATCAATTCATCCATGAGGAGAGTATATCACAATGAGTTAGCGGTTGCAAACTATTTTTGCCGGATGGATTAAAGTTTGCCCGGTTGGGCATAGATGGCGCAGTCGAAAGGGGATAGAATCAGCGTGTTCAATACAAGGGCAAGACCTCTGATGCGAGGTGAGGCAAGTGAGCCGAGGGACCAGAGTTTTTATTCTGAGAAAAGTGCTGGAAGTCCTTTTGACGTCGCTGATCGTTACGATGATCTCATTTGGGCTGATGAAACTGTCGCCGGTGGACGCTGCTGAAGCCTACCTCCAGCGGAACATGACCCCGATCACAGCGGAAAGCCTGGAACAAGTACGGACGGAAATGGGATTGAAGGACCCCCTGCCGGTGCAGTATTTCCATTGGCTGAAAAACGCCATCCGGGGTGATTTCGGACGTTCCTATGTAAACAACGTGGATGTTCTGCAGCAGGAACTGAGCGCCTTTTTCTTCACCTTTCGGATCATTCTTCTGGCGGGAGCCATGGAGGCTGTCCTAAGCGTCCTGATCGGCTGCCTTTGCTATCTCTGCCGCAAGCGGATCGCCGGTCATCTGATTTCCGCCCTGTGCTTTGCCGCCATTTCCGTCCCGTCCTTTTTCCTGGCCAGCCAATATATCGACATCATCGTGGTGAAGCTGGGGATAGGGTCCGTCGTGGGAAATACCGGGCTGATGCGCTTTTTGCCGGCGGCACTCTGCTTCGTTCCCGGCACCTCCGCTTTCTTCGGGCCACTGATCGCCACGAATATCACGGCGCAGATGGCTCTGGACAGCGCGGAGTATGCCAGGTGCAGGGGCCTTAGCGAGCGCAGGATCCTGCTGCGTCACGCCGTGCCCTCCGCCCTAGTATCCATCATCCCCAGCTTTTTTCAAATGCTGGCCCTCAATTTAGCCGGTGCCATCGTGATCGAGCAAGTTTTCTCCATCCCCGGCTTGGGGTATCTCATCCTCAGCGGCGTAACCAACCGAGATCCTCCGGTGATACACGCCACGATCCTGCTTCTTGCCCTCAGCCTTTCCGTGTTCAATATCCTGGCAGACGTGATCCGCCGGGTCATCAGCCACAGCACGGATTCCGCCATGGTACACGCATAATGAAAAGGCTAGGAACGATCCTCGGCGTTGGATTGCCGATTCTGATCCTGCTCTGCCTGGCTTTCGGTTTCCTCGTCGAGCCGAACAATCCGGAGAAGATCCATATCACGGAAAAATACAAGGCTTCTTCTGAAGCCTACCCTCTGGGTACGGACGCCCTGGGCCGCTGCGAGCTTTCCCGGCTCATGGAGGGCGGAAAGGTCACCCTGGGCATCGTGCTGCTGGGCGCAGCCATCGTGTTCGTCCTCGGCGTTGCCTTGGGCCTTCTCTTTGCCAGAACCGGCGGGAGAACGGGTGTGATTTCCGACAGCATCCTGAACGCTGTCACGGCGATCCCGCCCCTGGCGTATCTGATCATCATGATCGGGATCTGGGGAAACAGCGTCCCTACCATGATCGTCGCCCTGACGGTTTCCTTGATCCTCCGGATGATCAAACTGGTGATGACCCTGGCGGAGGAGGAGTATAAAAAGGCCTATGCCCGCTGCGCCTTTGCCTCTGGAGCAAGCCATTTTCGCATCCTCACCGTGCACATCCTTCCGGTGATCCTGCCGCAGATCGTTCAGTATATCTGCCTTTCCTGCTCTGACATGATCCTGGCGATCTCCGGTTTTTCCTTTATCGGCCTGAGCCTGGGCGCAAACGTCATCGATTGGGGCAGCATGCTGGCTGACGCGAGAGGGAGCTTCGGCATGCGCCCAGCCCTTCTGTATTACCCCGTTGTCCTGATTTTTGTAAGCTCGCTGTGCTTCAACCTTCTCGGCCGAAGGATCGAGAGGAGGAATTCCCGATGATGACGGTGTCTGATCTTTCGGTAGTCAGCGCCGAAGGGACACGCCTGCTGGACGGCGTTTCGCTGACGCTGGAACGCGGAGACTGCATCTGCCTCACCGGAGCGAGCGGTTCCGGGAAATCGACGCTTATCCGTACGGTCATGGGCATCGGAGGAAGCGGGCTGACCGTTGCTAGCGGAGATATCCAGCTGGACGGGAAAAGCGTCCTGTCCCTTTCCAAAAAAGATCGAAGGGAGCTCTGCGGAACGGTGTTCGGTTTTATCCCACAGAATTCCATGACGGCCTTTTTCCCCAATGTCAAGGTCGGGAAGCAGATCATGGAGACCTACCGGACTAGGCTGTATCTATCCAAAGATGCAGCGCTGGGGCTTGCGAGGGAGACCCTGACGCAGGTAAATCTGAAGGATACGGAAAGGGTCCTGAACGCCTATCCGGGGCAGCTTTCCGGCGGGATGCTCCAGAGGGTCGCCATGTCCATGGTCCTTGGAATGAAACCTGCCTATATTTTTGCGGACGAGCCCACCAGCGCGCTGGATAAGAGCAACCGTACGCACCTGATAAGGCTGCTGTCGGCGTATCGCGACGGCGGAATCCTGTTCGTCTCCCACGACGTGGACGCGATCCGTGCCCTTTGCCCCAGAACCTGTGTGATGGAGCATGGGCGGATCATCGAGGAAAGGGGAACGGAGGAGTTGTTTGCCGATCCCCGGGAGGATTGGACACGGCGATTCGTTCACGCCGCGGAGCGGAACACGGAGGAGTCGGAGAGATGGAAGCAATTGCGGTGAAGCATGTCTCCCGCACCTACTACGATCCCGGCGGGAATTTGTTTACGGCGCTCAACGACGTGACCCTGGAGTGGCACAGAGGCGATAGCATCGCCGTCATGGGAGAGAGCGGAAGCGGGAAAAGCACACTTGCCAGGCTGCTGATCGGCCTGGAAAGGCCCAGTACGGGTGAGATCCTCATCGACGGGCAGAACACCGCCAAATGGGGAAGCCGGCGGTGGCTGCGTTGCCGGACGGACCTGCAGGCAGCCTTTCAGGACGAGCGGGGCACCCTCAGTCCGGGGCGGAGCGTATTACAGAACGCTGAAGAAGCCCTGTGCAACCTGACCGGGCTCAGCAGGCAGGAGCGGCTGCGCCGTATCCTGGAGATGATGGAGCAGCTGGGTTTGGACCAGAGCCTTCTGAATGTGCCTGTCCGGCAGCTTTCCGGTGGGGAACAGCGCAGGATCGGTCTACTTCGAGCCTTGGCTGTAAAGCCTCAGTTTTTGATCCTGGACGAGGTAACAGCGGGCCTGGACCTGCTTTCCACGGGGGCGGTGCTGACGCTCCTGCGGGAATACCAGACCACCCACGACTGCGCTTATCTCCTGATCACCCACGATCTGAGCGCGGCAAGCAGCCTTTGTTCCCGCATGCTGGAGATTGATCACGGACATATTATTCATGAATCCGTTGCTCAATAAAAATGCATTAGGAGGAAACCAATGAAAACAAGTATGAAGCTCCTCACCATTGTGCTTTGCCTTTGCCTGTGCCTGGGCATGGCCGCCTGCGGCTCCACCGGAGGGAACACTCCGTCTAATACCGGCACGCCTGCAGGCACGCCCGCTCCGGGGACACAGCCGGCGGAGGTTGGCAAAAAGGTCCTCAACATTGCCTCCATCGGCGAGATCGACAACGCCTATCCGATCCAGATGACCCCGGAAGAGTATATGTTCATGCGGATCTACGCGGATACGCTGGTCACCTATGAGAACGGGGAGATCGTGCCCATGCTGGCGGAAAGCTGGGAGCTGACGGATGGGGGCTGCACCCTCACCTTCCATCTTCGCGGGGGCATCAAGTTCCATGACGGGGAGGACTTCAACTCCGAGGCCGTAAAGGCGAACATCCTGGATATGCAGAATTCCCCGGCGTCCTATTCCCTGCCCGCCGTGGGAACGGTGACGGAGATCGAATGCCCGGATGCGGTCACGATCGTTTTGCACTACGACAATCCTTATTACGGCCTTGTGACCGACTTCTGTTGGACCGACGCCATGATCATGGTCTCACCCAAGCAGATCGCGGCCAAAAACGCGGGCGAAGAGGTCAAGCCCATCGGCACCGGCCCCTATGCCTTTGCGGAATATGTCAAGGGCGGCTATACACGCTTTGTCCGCAACGAGAGCTATTGGAACGGCGCGCCGTATTACGACGAGATCGTGGTCAAGTACATCCCCGACGCCACTTCACGGATGCAGGCGCTGAAAAACGGCGAAATCGACCTGATCTACGGCGCGACAGAGGTCAGCTATGACCAATATGTCCAGCTCTCTTCCACCGCAGGAATGGCCGGGAAAATGTCCCCGGTCCAGGCCCGCAACCGCAATCTGACGCTGAACTTCAACGGCATCCTCGCCGACACCGCGATCCGCGAGGCGATCGCCCTGTCCATCGACAAGAACGCGATTTCCGAGGGCATGTCCTATGGTTATGAAGCGGTGGCCGACACCGTTCTGACTCCCGGTTCCCTGTATGAAGACGAATGCCCGAAGATCAGCTATTCCTATGATCCGGAAAAGGCCGCGAAGGTCCTGGAAAGCGCGGGATGGGTGGATTCCAACGGCGACGGTATCCGGGAAAAGGACGGAAAAACGCTGACCTTCACCATCGTGATCCCTGCGGAGAACATCGAAAACGCCAACATCGCCCTCCTGCTGCAGGATATGTTCGGCGAGGTGGGGATGCGGATGGAGATCAAGACGCTGGAGAATGCCGACTGGTTCCAGAGCTTTTACGACCCCAACGGTTTTGACCTGACGATCCAGAACACCTATTATGATTACGCAAGCCCGACTCAGTGGTTCGGCGCCATCGAATACATGGCACAGGCTACCTCAGTCGCCCTTCTGGAGGATTCAGAAACCTTCCTCAGCATGATCCGGGAGTTCAAGATCATCGACGACGACGCAAGATTGGCCGAGATCTTCAAATATCTGGTCCAGCAGGATCAGGAGCAGTTCCTGGATATCCCCCTGACCGGTATGATGGAGCCCATCGTCTACAACACGGCCAGGATCGCGGATTATAACTATGGCGGGTGCCATCAGTTTTTCAATCCACTTTGGGTCATCCCTGTGAAGTGACCGAAAACGGAACGGGCGGGACAATTACGCACGACTGTAATTGTCCCGCTCATTTTCAAGATGACCGATGGAGGTAAGCGTATGAAAGAAAAGAAACAAAGCGACGTGGCCGTTCTGTTGCGCTACGCAGGCAGCTACAAGGGCCTGACCTTTCTGGGGCTCGGTCTCTCGGCCGTCGCCATGGTCCTGGGGATGGCCCCGTATATCTGCATCTGGTTGGCGGCGAGGGACCTGATCGCTGCTGCCCCCAATTGGACGCAGGCAGCGGGTATCACCCGCTTCGGCTGGATGGCCTTTGCCTTTGCCGTCGCCGGCATCCTGGTCTATTTTGCGGCGCTGATGTGTACGCACCTTGCGGCCTTCCGCACGGCATCCAATATCCGCAAGGCCGGGATGGCCCACCTGATGAAAACCCCCCTGGGCTTTTTCGATTCCAATGCCTCCGGTCTCCTGCGCAACCGGCTGGACGGCGCGGCCTCCGAGACGGAAACGCTGCTGGCCCACAACCTGGCGGACATCGTGGGGACCATAGCCATGTTTCTGGCTATGCTCATTCTGATGTTCGTGTTCGACTGGCGCATGGGCGTCGCCTGCCTGCTGGCGGCGGTGGTCAGTGTAGCGGCGATGTTTTCCATGATGGGCGGGAAAAACGCAAAGCTCATGCAGGAATACCAAGCGGCGCAGGACGTGATGAGCAAGGCCGGAACGGAATATGTGCGGGGTATCCCGGTGGTCAAGGTGTTCCAGCAGACGGTGTACTCCTTCAAGGCCTTCCGCTCAGCCATCGAGGATTACAGCACGAAGGCGGAAAGGTACACCGACGGCGTCTGCCGCTTTCCCCAGTCCCTGAACCTGACCTTTACAGAGGGGGCCTTCATCTTCCTCGTTCCCGCGGCGCTCCTCCTGGCCCCCGGCGCGCTGCGCGGGGGGAGCTTCGCGGTCTTCGTGACGAACTTTGCCTTTTACGCCGTGTTCTCCGCCATCATCTCCACGGCACTGGCCCGGATCATGTTTGCCGCCAGCGGGATGATGCTGGCAAGCACGGCCCTTGGCCGCATCGCCCAGGTGATGGACGCCCCGACTCTGGAAATCACCGACGACCCGCAGACGCCGAAGGACAACAGCGTGGAATTCAAGGATGTAAGCTTCACCTATGAAGGGGCGGAGATCCCCGCTCTGGATCATGTGTCCTTTCGCGCGGAGCCGGGGCAGACCGTCGCCCTCGTCGGACCCTCCGGCGGGGGAAAGACCACGGCGGCCAGCTTGATCCCCCGGTTTTGGGACGTGAGCTCCGGCAACGTGGAGGTGGGGGGAGTGGACGTGCGGCAGACCGATCCCCATCAGCTGATGGATCAGGTGGCCTTCGTGTTCCAGAACACCCACCTGTTCAAGGCAAGCATCCTGGAGAACGTCCGTGCCGCCCGGCCTGAGGCGACCCGCGAGGAAGCGGAGGCGGCGCTCATGGCCGCCCAATGCGGAGACATTCTGGAAAAACTGCCCAACGGCATGGATACCGTCATCGGCACGGAGGGGACCTATCTCTCCGGCGGAGAACAGCAACGGGTGGCGCTGGCCCGTGCGATCCTCAAGAACGCGCCCATCGTGGTGTTGGATGAGGCAACGGCCTTCGCAGACCCGGAAAACGAGGCCCTGATTCAAAAAGCCTTTGTCCGCCTGACGGAGGGGCGGACGGTCATCATGATCGCCCACAGGCTTTCCACCGTGGTGAACGCGGACAGGATCGTCGTTCTGAAGGAGGGAAGGAAGGTCGAGGAGGGCTCCCACATGGAGCTGGTGAACGCCGGCGGCCTCTATGCCCGGATGTGGGCCGATTATAACCAAGCCGTAAAGTGGCGGATTTCGGCGGAAAAGGAGGCAGGATAAATGTTTGGAAAAGCCTTTCAGCGCAAATACGCCCTCACCGATCAGGGCGTGAAAAACACCAAGGCGGGTACGCTCTGGACTGTTGTGGTCAACCTTGTGGTCATGGGTGGCATGGGCATCCTCTACCTGCTGATGACGCGCTTCATGGATACCCTGATGAACGGCGCGCCGTTGCCAAAGGCGCTGCCGTATATCGGGATGGTCTTTGCCTTTGTGCTCCTCTCCCTGCTTACCCATCTCCAGCAGTACCGGACCACCTATGGGCTGGTCTACAGGGAGATCAAAACCATGCGCATTGGCCTGGCCGAACGGCTGCGGAAACTCCCTCTGGGCTATTTCGGAAAGCGGGATCTGGCCGACCTGACTGAGACCATCATGGGGGACGTGAACCGGCTGGAGCACGTCTGGTCCCATTGCCTGGGCTATCTCTACGGCTCTTACATCTCCACAGCCATCATCGCGGTCTGCCTGCTCGTTTATGACTGGCGCCTCGCCCTGGCCTGCCTCTGGGGCGTGCCCGTGGCCTTTGCCCTGCTGTTTGGCAGCCGGAAGCTGGCGGAGCGGAACGCGGAAAACACCAAGGCTGCCGCCGTCCGGGTTTCCGACGGCATCCAGGAGACCCTGGAAAGCATCCGGGAGATCCGGGCCACGAATCAGGAGGACCGCTTCCTGAAAACCCTGAATGATAAGATCGACTTCCACGAAAAAACCATGATCCACGGGGAACTCACCACCGGCATCTTTGTCAATGCCGCCAGCGTCATTATGCGCCTGGGGGTGGCGACCACGATCCTCACCGGGACGAGCCTCATTCTCGCTGGAAGGATCGACTTCATGCTCCTATTCATGTTCCTGCTGGTCATCACCCGCATCTATGCTCCCTTCGATCAGGCCCTGGCCCTGATCGCCGAAATGTTCCTCTCCCAGGTCTCCGCCGACCGTCTGATGGAGATCTACGACGCAAAGACTGCGGAAGGCAGCGAGCGATTCTCTCCTGATGGACACGACATTGTATTTGAAAACGTGGGCTTTGCCTATGACGGCGAGCAGGTCCTGAAGGGCGTCAGCTTTACGGCAAAAGAGGGGGAAGTCACCGCACTGGTGGGTCCCTCCGGCTCTGGCAAGAGCACCTGCGCCCGCCTGGCCGCCCGGCTCTGGGATATTGACGGCGGAACGATCCGGGTGGGAGGCGTGGATATCTCCTCCGTGGACCCGGAGGTGCTGCTCAGCGACTATTCCATGGTGTTTCAGGATGTGGTGCTCTTTGACGACACCGTCATGGAGAATATCCGTCTGGGAAAACATGGAGCGACGGACGCGGATGTCCGGGCCGCGGCGCGGGCAGCCAATTGCGACGAATTCGTGGAAAAGCTGCCTCAGGGCTACCTGACCCCCATCGGGGAAAACGGAGCCAAGCTCTCCGGCGGCGAGCGCCAGCGCATCTCCATCGCCCGTGCGCTGCTGAAAAACGCGCCCATCGTGCTGCTGGACGAGGCCACGGCTTCCCTGGATGTGGAGAACGAAACGAAGGTACAGGGTGCCCTGTCCCGCCTGCTGGAGGGGAAGACCGTGTTGGTCATCGCCCACCGGATGCGCACCGTGGAGGCGGCGGACAAGATCGTCGTTCTGGCGGAGGGCAGTGTGACGGAGGAAGGAAGCCCGGCGGAGCTGTTTTCCAGGGCGGACAGCATGTTCCGCCGCATGACCGAATTGCAGACCGCCAGCGCCGGGTGGAGCATTTGATATCCAGCGTTGCGACCTCTCGTGTTGAACGTTGTATGACCCAAGCGACTGGATAAATGAAGCAGAGTACCCTGATGACCCAGTGAGTCTTCATGGTACTCCGCTTTTCAATGCAACAATTGCGTCAGTTACAAATCAGATCCTGCAGCACAATTTCTGTCACCCGCTCTTGGATGCCGTTCATCCGTCGTACCCACTCCATCTGATCCTCTGCCTTGAGCTGTTCCGTCACGCCCTCGCGGGCGGCGTATTGCCGGATCAGCAGATCGAACATCTCGCCCGCCGAGCGGTCGATTTCCTCCAGGTGAGCGTTCAGCCTGCCGCCGAGGAGCAAAGCGATGTATACACCTTCGTGGTATTGCTGCAAGTAGTGTTTCCGCCTCATGCCCCATATTCCGATTCTTGGAGCCTCCGGCGGGATCAGGTCAGGCAACAGGTACTCGCCCTCACGATGGTAAGTCAGTTCGTTCATCAGCATATCCTCCATTTCTTCTTGCTCGGCGCATCGATCACCTTAAGCAGCAGATCTTCGATATCTTCCGTGGGTGCGTTCTCCGCAAGCATCCGCTTCCACAGATCGTATATTGCGCGGACCATCAGGCCGTGTTCATAGCGGTCGAGCGTCAATTGCTTTACCTTGCCCATGTGGACACCTCCTTCTGATGGCTCCATTGTAATCAGGCCTCGGAAGGATGTCGAATGTGCGAAATTGGAATGATGAATATGCTTGTCGGTACCTTTTTTCTTGAAAATATCAAATCCGTTATTTACACTCGGACCATTTCGAGTGTTCATAACTGATTTGAGGTTATGAACACTCGTTTTTTTATCCGCAGGCTGGGTGCCTGCGTTTTTCATTAAGCGGGCTGGGGGAT
>JAEEGK010005723.1_pt1 | contig 30040 bp, 16 predicted proteins | sample 8958771 | NCBI WGS metagenome assembly JAEEGK01 (sample SAMN16246547, study PRJNA631951) | gut metagenome | biome: gut microbiome; feature: rumen; material: SC-attached | host: Bos | place: Iran: Karaj | collected 2018-10 | reverse complement strand
CCCCAATCCCCAAAATTTTAATTTTCAATATAATTTAATTAAATCTTTTTATATTAAAAAATAAAATAAATATATAATTTATTAAATATTTAAAAAATAAATTTATTAATTTGATATTATTTATTTATAAATATGGAATCAGAAGAAAATAATAATAATGATAATAATAATAATAATATTGATAACGAAGATGAAAAAATTAAATATGACCCAAATAAAAATGAAAATAAAGAAGATGAAACTAATAAAATTAGTTCAAATAATAATGAATCAGAAGAAGAAAAAAAAAATATTATTAATGAAGAAAAAGATGATGAAAAAGAAAAAATAAATGAAATTGATACTAGTGAAAAAAAAAATATTATTAATGAAGAAGAAGATGATGAAAAAGAAAAATTAAATGAAATTGACACTAATGAAAAAAAAAATATTATTAATGAAGAAAAAGATGATGAAAAAATAAGATTAAATGATAATAATAATGATAATAATAATATAATAAATGAAAATGAAGAAGAAAATATAAATCTTATAAAATTTCCTTATTTAGGAAAATCAAAAAATTTAATAGATTATTTTTTAATTGTTGGATTTGATTCTCAATTTAAATTTAATAATATTATTAAAGTGATTGAATCAAAAAATATTGAAAATTCAAATTCTTATTCAGAATTAAAATTATCAACCAAACCAAAAATTTTAAATAAAATAAAATCAAATTTAATTGAAGATGAAAATTTATTAAATGAAGATGAAATAATAAATTTTTCATTTCCTCATCAAACAAAAGTTTATTATCAAACAAATCATAATCAAAAATTTGAAGCAAGAAATGAAAACATAATTTTTTCATATAAAAAAATAGAAAATAATAATAATAATAATAATATTTACATAGGATTTACTTATAGTTTTTATGATTTATTATTATCTAAAAATAAATTTAATGTTTACATTCCAAAAGCTTTTATAATAATTTCTCATTATCCATTTTTTAGTTTATTTCATAATATTTGTAATGAAATTTTTAAACAATTTACGAATCCTAGTTTAGACATTCCAATGGAAGTTCAATTATATAATATTATTAATTATGTTCCCGCTCCGGTTTTTAATACTTTAAATTTAAGTATCTTTTCATATTATGACATTAATTTATATAATACTTCTAAAAATGATGAAGAAATTTTATCAAAACCTTTGCAAAAAAAAATTATTTTACCTCATTTAACTGGTTTTCCTTATTTTGATATAGACATTCGTTTTATATTGAATATTTTTAATATTGATCTGTTAATAAAATTATTTATTTTTAGTTTTTTGGAACAAAAAATAATATTTTTTTGTGAGGATCTTGAAGCATTGAATTTTTCAATGTATATTTTAAGTACTTTTTCTTATCCTTTTGATACGAAATATAATAGTAAAATAATTTCAGTTTCCGAAGAAGATTTAATTAATTTGGATTTAGATTTTTCAATAATTGGCATAAATTGTAATTATAACGAAGGAATTGAAAGTAAAATTATGCGATTAGGTTCTCATTTGAGTGTGGATATTAAAAATAAAAAGTTTAAATTTATTAATAAAGATGAAAATGATATTATGAAAATTGAAAATTATATTTCAAATTATTATCAAAGTTTAGTTGATGGAACTGAGCTATTAAAAAAACCAAAAAAAAGTGGATTTGAGTTTTTTGATAAATCAATTAATAATTTAATATTTAAATTGTATACTTATTATGAAAAAGTTGAGGCTATTAATTTAAAAATGGAATTGAATATTTTTAATAATAATGAATCAGTAAGAATTTCAAATCAGGAAATTCAAGAAATTTTTTATGAATTTATTATTGATTTTATTTCGTTTTATTATTCATATTTTTCTTTGAAGGATAAAAGTGAAATTAAAGCTAATGAAAGTTATGTTCAAATTAAATTTTTTTCGGAATTTAAAAAATTAAATGAATTAGAAAAAATTTTTTGTGTGAAATTTGAAAAAACTGAAAAATGCAAATTATTAATTGATTTTATTAAAGATTATAAATGTATTGATATTTATAAAGTTCCTTTTTATTTTTTTGAAGAATTTATTTGTTTGAAAAAATTAGGAAATCCAAAATATTTAAAAAATTACTTTAAAATTATTAATAATTTGTATAATCAAAATGAGAAAAATAATAATAATAATAATTTAATTATTCAAATGAATTTTTTTGAGTTTTATAGATTTTATAAAAATAATATTTCTTTAAAATTATATGATATCGAAGAACTTAAAAATTCTCCAACAATGATTACTATGATGAAAAAAACAACTAAAGAAACTACTTTTAAATTTAAATATAAATGTATTGAATTAGATAATAATTTTATGAATAAATATATTAATTTATTAAAAAATGTTGATGAAAATGAAAAAAAAAATAATTTATTTAAAACATATTATGAAATTATCAATAAAGATTTTGATTCACTTAATTCATTAGATGTTGCTAATTCATTTGAGAATTATTTTATTTATTATAAAATGATTGATTTTAGAGATTTAATGAAAATAATTATTATTCAAATCATATGTTTAAAAGCTGAAGTATATACAATAGATAATTTTAGTAATAATATTATAGAAATATTAAGTTCAATAGATTTTAGTTTAAGAAAATATATAGATATTATTTTACAAATTTATTATCATATAATTAAAAAAAATAATTTAGAAAAAGACATTGATTTTATGTTAAAAACTAAAATAAATTACATATTATTTGAATTTCTTACGATTAGAGGAATTTTACCTAATAAATTTTTAAGTATATTAATGGATAAATTATATAAAATAGAATTAAAATCTGATGAAAAAGAAATTGAACCTTCTGAATTATTTAAATTTATTCATGAAATTTTATATAAAAATGATTTATTTTTGATTGAACTTAGTGATAATCAAAATAAAAAAATTGAATATATTGATGATATATTAAAACTAACTGATAATTTAGGTTATATAGGAAATATTAATGAAAATTCAATACATATTCATTTTAGAACTGATAAATTGAAGAAAATAACTGAATTAAACTGTGAACTTTTTAGTCCTTTAAAATTATATAATGAAACTAATCAATTATTAACTAAATATATTCAAGGTTTTGATTATAAAGAAATTGATCAAAAATTATTACAAAAAATTATTTTAAATGTTATTTATTATGCTAATTATAAAGTAAATATATTAAGAGGTGTTTCAAAATTTTTATTTTTATTATTAGAAGATCCATAATTGAATCTTTTAATTAGTTTTAATTTAAAATATTATTTATAATATTAAATTAAATAAAAAATATAATATTTTTAAATAATAATTTTTTATTAATAATCTTTTAAAAAATCATTTATATTATATTGTTTAATTTCTTTAGAAGTGTTAATTTTATTTTCATTATTATTATTATTTACATTATTTTTGATTTCTTGAATGTTTTTTTTAATATTTATTTTTTTATTATTTAAAGTTTTATTTTTTTTAATTTCAAAATAATTTTCTATTAAAATATCTTTTAATATATCATCTTTCATTATTAAAATATTTTTTGTACTATTTGGTTTGTTATATAAATCTCTTATAATATTTTTTCTAACAGGAATTTCTAATATGTAATTAGATTTTTTTTTATTATCAATTTTATCAAGTTCTTCTTTTATTTTTGTTGCCCACATTTTACATTCAATTTCATCTTTACATTTAAATTCATATGTTGTTTGTATTTTATTTTCAATTGGATTTTCATTTTTGTCAAAATTAATAAATGATCCATCATCAATAGTAATAAAAAATTTATTATTTAAAATATCTACTTTTAAAACATAATTTAAATCAATTTTTTGATTATATTTATTATCAAATTGTTTATTAAAAATATAAATACAATCATTTTTAATTTGACAATATTTTTCTTGAAAAATATTTTTTTCATTTTTTAAACAAATTTTTCCTTCTTTAATAACATCTGAAATAATATTTATATTATTTATATTTAATATATTTTTTGAACTTATTCCTTTTGATAAAATATCAACTCCTTCATCATTAACATTTAATTCATTTTCGTTATCATTTTCATTATTATTATTATTTTTATTATTTTCTAACATTAATTGAGTTTTTAAAAAATCATTTATTGAAACAACCATTAAACTTGTTTTTAATGTATTTTGATCAAATTCAATTTGGTTAGCCATTTTTTGTTCTTCGATTATTTCTTGTTTAATTTCATTATTTATTATATTTGAAAAATCTTCTTGAATATTTAATGATTTTTTTAATTTAAAAAACGCATTTTGTAATATCATATTACAACTATCAATAATATTATTTTTTTCTTGTTTATTTAAATCTGAACGATTTTTTATTATTTTCTTTATTAAATCAATTTTAAAACCAGGTCCAATAAAATTTCTTAAATTTTGACATGATTTTTTTATATTATTAAAATCTCCTTCTAAAAAATTTATAACATCTTTCATATAATTTAATGATAAATTAGATGTATTTTCACCTATAAATTCATTATAAACATGAAATAATCTTTGATGATCATTATTAATTTTATCTTTTAATTCTTGAATTTTTTTAAAATCTGTTTTTGTAAAAAATAAAACATTTAAATAATTATAAACAGTTTCTTTTAAAATATAACTTAAACATTTTTTCTTTGTAACACTATTCATTAAAATAAAAAAAGGTTTAAATAAATTATTTATATGTTCTAATATTTTATTTATTTCTATATTTTTTAAATTTTTTTTTACAAATCCTTCTCTAATTTTTTCAGAATATTCATTAATAAAATTTATTATTGCATTATCAGTTAATAAAGTTATTAAATTATTTATTATTTTATAATTCATTGATTTTTCAATTTCATCTTTTATTAAAATTTTTTCTTCAATTATTTTTTCAATAAGAATTTTAAATTTAAATAAAAATTCTATTGAATTATTTGCAATTGCAATATTAAATTTGTTATCTAAAATTATATTTTTATTTGAAATTACACAATCTAATCCTTGAATATATTTTAATAAAATTTCACGAACAAACCCACAAAATTCTAAATACAATTCTTTATAATGAAATTTTTTTAATTCATCAAAAATAATAAATAATAAATTAAATAAATCACCAATTCCATTTGTTTTTAAATTTTTATTTTTATCTTCGGAGTATTTTGTTTCTCTTTCTTTTTTTAAAATATATTTGATATTTTCATCTAATTCGTTTTGTAAATTTTTAAAATAAATATGAATAAAAACTAAAGCATTATTATCAAAATTTTTATCTATTATTTTAAATGATTTTAAATTTTTATTATAATTAAATAATAATTCGGCTAAATAAATAAGATTAATTAATGTTAATGTTGAATAATTATCTTCCCAAAATTTACATATAACTTTTATCATATTTTTATTGTTGAATGTACAATATTCTTCTAATAAATCTTTTAAAGGTGGATCATGAGAAATGCATCCGTCAATAGTTGAAAAAATATTTTCTGATAAAATTTCTAAATATTCTTTTAATATATTAAAATTATCTATAGTTTGTGATAAAACATGATTAACTTCATCATTAAATTTTTCTTTACATTTATATTTATTTTCTTTGAATAATTTATATAATTTTTCAACATTTCTTGGATGTTTTGTAATAGAATTTTTAAATTCTTTTGCTGTTTTTCTTGAAATTTTTAATATTTCAAACCATTTATCTCTTTCAAATTTTTTATCATAATATAATTTTATTATATTATCACATAAATCTAAAAGAATAAAATATTTTTTTTCATCTTCATTTTTTTCAATTTTAAAGCAATTTTTTAAATCAATTTCTTTTTCAATTTTATTATATTTTATATTAAAAATAAATAAAGTATCAAATTTTAGCCATTTTTTTAATATATTTTTTTTAAGAGTTTTTTCATCTTCTAAATATTTTGATTCATCAAGAGGTCTTGAACTAAAAATAAAAAGCCACATTTTAATATTTTCGAAATAAATAAAACTATGATAAATTCTATCTTGAATTTTTGGAGCTTTTAAACTTAATAATTCATCTATTTTAAAAATACTTAATAAATTATTTGATTCTAATTCTTCTTCTTTATTTATTTGATAACCATGATTATTTAAAATTAATACTTTACTTTTTGTTAAATCTTCGATTTTATTTTTTATTCTATTTGAATTTGTTTCTATATAATTATTATTATTTATTTTATTTTTATTTACTAATAAATTTATTATATAAACCCATTTATCTCTTAATTCATTTGAATCTGCTTTTAAAATAAATTTTCTTTCATTAAAATTAAAACTGAAAATAAAATCTTCTTTTTCTATTTGAATTGATGAAATTTGATTAAAACTTATTTGACCTTTTATTTCGCCTTCTTTTTTATCCATATAAATCATTAATTTTCCATCAAGAATTTTAAAATATCTTTTTTGAAAAACTTCAATCAAAAAAAATCGAGGAGATTTTTTCATTAAATAACCTTCAAAATTTTTACATTCATCAAATGTTAAATTCATGTTATTATTATTAAATTTTATTTGTACTGTTTTTAGATTCATTAAATATAATTAATTTTAAAATAGTTTATTATTATTAAATTTAATAATTAAATATTTTAATAATTTATAATTATAATTAAATAAAATTATTCACTGAATGTTTATATTTTTTTCTTACTTTTTAAAATAATAAAATTATAATATTTATTTATACAGATGCTTATTTCATAATTATTTTTATAATTATTCCTTAAACATCTATTAATTTTATAAATTTATATTATTATTTATCAAAAAATATAAACAATAAAATATAATTTTACATTTATATAAAATTATATATATTTATATTTATATATTAAAAATAGATAAACTTACTAAATTAATTTGAAAATAATTTATAATTGAATATTTTTTTTATTCATTTTTAATTTGAATATTAAACATTTGTTCTCCAATTTTAATATGATAATTTTCATTATAAGTATAAAGCGGAAATTTAATATTATTATTTAATATTAACCATGTTCCATGTGAACTATATTTTCCTTTTCCATTTCCATCACATATATACCATTTATTTTTAAATTTATCAAAAATTATACTACAATGAACACGAGATATATATTTATTAACTAAATTAATTGTACATTTTTCTCTTCCTAATGTAATTTCTTCTTCATTTTCTGGTAAATAATTATATTCTTTATAATTTTTAAAATTACTGTCTTCATTATTAATATTTTCTTCTATTTTACTACTATTATTACTTTTATAATTAATACTATTTTTTGATTTATTTGAGTTATATAATTTAATATTTAATAAATTATTTTCGTTTTCTATTGTTATGCTTATTAATAATTGTCCTAATAAAAAAAAATTAGTTTGATATTCTTCATCTTCATTTAAATAAAATTCATAAAATATTTTTACATACATAAAATATTTATTTAATTTTATATTTCTATTTAAATTTTGAATGTAATAAATGCCTTTTTTTCTATCATAAAAAATAACAAATAATTTATCATTTGTAACTTTTTTATTAAAATTAATTATTATATCATTATTAACTTTATCTAAATTATTATTATCATTATCATTATTATTATTATTTTTTATTCCAAAAAAAGTCATTCCATCTCTTTTTTGTCTAAAACCTTTTAAACTTCCTGCTGCGTCTATTTCAATTATATTTCCATTAAATAGTTTACTTTTATTTAAATCAGAAATTAATAATTTTGGCGCTAGTTCAATTTCTTCATCTAAAATTATATTATCAAAATCTAAATTTAAAGTAGCTTTATAATCAATGACTTTAACTGAATTTTTTTTTGTTAAATTTTTTCTGGAATTTTTTTTTGAGTAATTTTTAATACTATTTTCATTTTTTGAATTTGTGTTAAGATTTAAATTTTGTTTTGATTTTGAGAAAATATTTGTTAAATTTTTAATTGAGGAAGAATTTTTTGAACTTATACTATTATCTTCAAGAATTTTACTAATTGAACCTCCATTGTTGTCATTTGATATATTCATTTCATTTTTAGTGTTTATGTTATTGCTCGTAACGATTTTAAAATTATCGTGATTAAATTCTTCTTTTTGTAATGATGAATTATTTTTTTCATTAGAAATAGAAATTTGGTCGCATGAAATATTATTATTATTATTTTTATCTTTATCATTTACAAAAATTATTTTATTGTTGTTATTATTGTTGTTATTATCAAATTTATCATTATTATTTTTTTTATTTTCTTCATTTAAATTATTTGATTTTTTTTCTTCGATACTAGAAGATTTAATAAAAGAATAATTTTTTTTCATTGTTTCAAAATTAGTATTATTATTTTTAGATAGACTATGATTATTTTTTGATTTTGATTTATCTGAATTATTATTACTTTCTTTTCTAAAATCATTATTATTATTAAATTCATTAATATTTTCATTATTATTTCTATTACAACATGAAAAAATATTACTGAATATCGTAGTCATAATAATTATAATTAATAAATAAAAAATAATTTATTTTTTAATATAATTTAATAAAAATAAAACCAAAATGTTAGAATTAGAAAATGAAACGAAAGGAATGCATGGTAATTATAGTATTATTGGTAAAATAAGTGCGGAAAAATATCCTTTAATTATGAATAAAGAAAAATTTATTTCAGGAAAAGAAACAAAGCCAAAAAAATTTTTTTACGAAGAAGAAGACGAAAAAATAGTCTTTCGTTCAAAAGATGAACTTGATCCTTTTACATTACCTGCTAATTTCGAACATGATAAATATAAAAAATTAGTTTATAATCAAAGAAGAGAATTATGTGACCCTAATTATTCAAATCCTAATAATAAATATGAAAAATGGAAATATCATCAAATTCATCATAAAATTGATTCTGAAAAAGAACCTATAATAAAATATGGCCCAAATTGTACTAAATATACGCCTAAATATGATAATGTTTTTCCTCGATCTATTTCAGGTCCAAAATGGGAAGATGATAGAATAAAAAAAACAGTTAGAAGAAAGAAAAAGAATAAGAATAATATTAGTTTGAATAAAAATAATAATAAAGTTAATGAAGAAGAAGAAGATGAATATGATGATGAAGGTGATTTTTATACTAAACATGGCGATTTAGAACCTGAAAATACTTTTATTATATTAAAAAAACAAACTATGAGACCTCCTAATTCAACTGATCATGACACAAGAATTAGAAGAGATAAAGCGTTTATAACAGAAAGTGATATGAATGATAAAATTAATATATATGATAATGAACTAACTACTACAGGAAATACATCTTCTGTTTCATGTGCTTTACCAAAAAAAACTTCAACTAAAAAAACAAATTTAAATGTAAAAATAAAATCAACTTTAAAAAAACCATCTTTCAATAAAAAAAATTCACTTCTAAATAACACATCAACTAATATTTATAATATAAAAGATATTAAAGCTCCTGATTTTAATAATTATATATCAAGAGCAACATTAGACTTCATTTCAAGAGACAAAGAACCAGTTCGTCCTTTTTTTGTTCCTGATTATTCATATACGATTCCTCGTTTAATAAACGCTGTAAATTATAGTCAGAGTTTAAAAAAAACTATAGTGCAAAGTAGAATGAAAGGTTTAAATGAAAATCCAGTTTGGGATCCTGACAAAGTTTATTATAAAATTAGTAACCATAAAGAACCTTCTGCTTTAAATTTTAATTTAATGGTTAGTAGACCTAATGAAGGAAAATTACCTTCTTATATGATAAGAAAATTTGATAGAAATTCTTTGTATGATATGACTGATAAATCATTGAAATTAAATAGATTTTCTGATGGAAAATTTATGACTGAATATTCAAGTTTTCAAAATAAAAAAAGTTTTAATGATAAAATTAATAAAGAATTAATGAATTCTGAAACTTTGATTAATAGTAATTTAAATGATATTGTTGATCATATAAAAGGCGATATTAATGAAGATAATAATAGAAGAATGAGAAATAAAATTAGAAATGTTATGGAATATTATAATAGAAATTTTGATAAAAAAAATGATATTAATAATAAAAATTATAATTTTATGTGGAAAAGTATGGATAATAAAAATGATATTAAAAATTATATTAAAAATAATAATAGTGAAAATGAAAATAAAAAGAAAAAAATATTACCAAATTACAATAATAGATATGAAATTAAATTTTAAATTATAAATTTATTTATTTATTATATATAAAAAATTAATTTGAAAATTATTTAAATATAAATTTTTTTTCAATTATTATTATTTTTCATTTATAAATAAATAAAAAACAATAAAAATAAAATAAACATAAATTAAAATAACAAATGTTATAAACAAATTAAAATAAAACATATTTTTTTTTCCTACACATTTTCCTATCCAAATACAATGATGGTCACATTTTTCAATGCAAACATTACAATATTTGCAATGATAAATTTTTCTATTTTTATTGTAAAAAATTTTACAAATTGAACAATATTCACTATTATTATTGTTATTATTATTATTATTATTATTATCATTTTCAATATCATTGTTATTTAATTTAAATAATATTCCTGGATTTAATAAAAAATTTTGTAAATAAAAATAATATATTAAAATTACTAATAAAAAAAATATTATTTGAAATGAAAAATTAAAATAACTTTTTAAAATAAGTTTGTACATTATTATTACAAAAAATGATATAATTATATTAAGTAATATAAAAGTATACCAATGAGGACCTATGACATATTTTGGATTATAATTATCATCAAATTTCCAACAAATATTATTTCCTATTTTAAAAAAAGTTATTCCAAATTTTATAAAATATTTATAATTATTTTTTAAATCACTTTCAATTTCATTTATATTATTATTTATATTATTATTATTATTTATATTATTATTATTACTTATATCAGTTATATTAATTATATTATTTTCATTATTATTATTATTATTTGTATTTGATTCATTATTAACAGGAAGAATTTCATATTTAATATTTTTATTAATATTTTTAGACATTTAATTTTAATTAAATTATTTAATTGATAATTTATTAATAAAATATTTATATTTAATATATTAATTTAATTTAATAAAATCTTCATCTAAAATAAATTATTTGCATTTTTTGAACATAATAATCAATTAAATAAGAATCATCATTCAAAACTTTTCCATTAAAAATAAGATCGAAATTTTGTTGTAAATTTAATTTATTTAAAATTTCATTTTTTACACATTCAACTTTTTCAGCGATATTAACAGCAATTAAATTTTTATTTTTTCTTTGATAAAAATCAACAAACAACAAAGGAAAATAAAATCCTCTTAAAAAAATAATTCCATTTGGTCTAATGTAATAATCTTTAACTAATTTATTATCATCATTTAATCTATAAACTAAATATAATAATTCTTGATATTCTTTTCTAACTTTAAAAACTCTTTCAATTTCTTCTTTTAATTCTCCAATTGTCATTTCAGGATAAACTTGAATTTCTTTTATTAAATGAGCATATGTTTGTATTATTACTTTGAATGTTTTGCCATTTGGAATATTTTTTCTTATTTCTATTATATTATTATTATTGTTATTATCTTCTTCTTCATTTATTTCTTCGTATAATTCAGGAAATAATAATTGAAGATTTGGTTTGTTTTTGTAAAAATTTATTTTTTGTTCTTGGAGTAAAAAATAAAATGAAAAATCGTTGTTTGAAAAATATGTTTTTAATGTTTGGGTATTATTATCAAAAAATAAATTTGAATTATTATCTTTATAAAATTCACATGAGTTTATGTGCATATTAAGTTCTTCTTTTAATAATTTTTTAAAAAATTCGAATATTTTTGATTTAAAATCATTAACTGTTGTTTTGTTTATATCTAAAGAAATTTCAAAAAAATTTGATTCGTTTTCTAATTGAGAAAATTTAAATTTTGTTGTTGTCATTTCTTTTTTTAATTATTAATTTTAGAATATATTTTTTATAAATATAAAAAAATATATATTTTTAATAATTAGAGATTGAATAAAATTTAAATTATTATTAAAAAATTTTGAATATATTAATATTAATTAAATAATTATTTAAAGTTTTAAAATTTTATTACCAATCAGGAATTTCATTAAATCTTTCTACTTTATTCAAATAATTTTCAATATCTTTTTTAACTTTAAATCTTTTATAAAAAATAGGACAATCTTTATTTTGACAAATGATATCTTGCATAACAAATCCTTGACATTTTTGACATTGAGTCCATAAATCACAATATAATCTCTCATAATAATTTAATTCAATTCTATTTTCAAAATACAATTTTTTTATATATTTTTTACAATTTTTACAAACAACCCCACTATTAATAACAGATTTACAATGCATACAAGTTTTTTTAATAATCAAAAACTTTCCAAATGCGGAATTCGATTTATTAGAAATCGCATTTCCAACAGTTTTAATTCTCGTATGTTCTCCATGAAATAAGATCATTTCAGCATCTTTTAAAATAGGGTCAAATATTCTTAACAAAGGTTTTTTAATTTGATTTTCCAAATAATAATCAATATCAATAGGTAAATCATGTTCTAAAGCATACAAAGGATCTTCAGAATTTTGATAATTTTTTGTTCCTTTTTCTCCTTTTATTATAACATATTGAACTCTATCACCTATATTCGGAGCAGTTCCTGCGTCTCTTTTTTTCATTTTTTCAGCCAGTTCAACATGTGCTTGTTTTGCTGTATAAGTTGTTGCTTTATTAATTTTTTTATTATTTTCTTCATTTTCTTCATCAGATTTTTTACTTATAGATTTCGATATAATTAATAATGATATATCTATTCTATTTTGTAATAGGTCACTTATTATTCCTTTGCAATAATTAACTGCATCATCTATACTTTTATCAACTAATATTTTTTTAATTACTGTTTCAACCATCATTCTTACTAATTCACAATTATCTCTTCTAACAGCTTCCAAACCTTTTGTATCTATTTTATCATATTTATCTTCTTTGGTCCATATTACCCCTGCATATTTTTTTTTCTTTAATAATAAATAGGGATAAAAAACTTTTTCAAATTCGATTTTTATCGGTTTTTTAAAATTACTTGTTACAAATTCACTACTTTCTCTTCCCAATTCCATTGCTTCATGTAATGTTTCAACCCCGAATTTAATCATTACAGAATCAGTGTCACCATATATAACAGATGCATCATGTGCATAGCCATGGGCTTTATTATATTTTCCTATTACTAAATCTCTGGTTTTTTCTATCATTTCTCTCCCAAACGCAGTAACTGAACTTGATATTTGAAGACATGGCAAGGACCCATTTTGTGTTCCAGTAAAACCATATACTGAATTACAACTTACTTTAAGAGCCAATTGTCTACCATTCAAAACATTTTTTAAAAAAGGGTCTGTTGCGTTATTCATTTCTTTTTTTGCTGTTTTTCTTGCGGCTAATAATTCTTCTAATATTGTAGGTAATAAACCTTTACGAATTTTTTCAGTAACAAAACAATCGCCATTTGGTGTTCGTATATATTCATCTTCTTTTAAATTTTTTTCTTCTCCCGGTTTTAATAATGTTGTATAACATAAATTATGTGCTATCATAATAGAAGGATACAATGAACTAAAATCTAAAGTTACTATTGGAATTGAATGAAATCCTACTGTAGGAGTTAGAACAAAAGCACCTTCGAATCCTTCTTCTTCTTCTGTGTTTCCATAATTAGTACGAATTACTGGGATTATAAAGTTATTTTCTTTTGCTTTTTTATGAAGTTGAGTACTGACTTTAATTTGTTGCCCTCTAGTTAATATAAAATTCAAGGGAGTTGATGTGACTCTGCACATTTCGGTGTAATTAAAGAGGGTCATTAAATGTTCCATTAATTTTAAGGGTAGATAGGCATCTTTCATACAATATACTGCAAGTCTTCTTCGACTATATTCATTTTGTTCCCAAAGAGATGTTATTAAAGAATGATGCACATCTTCTTTTTGTTCGTTTAAGAATTGGAAAGAAACATTATTTAATGAATATGATCGAAGTTTATGTTCTCTTATTATATATGTATACATATCAAGTAAAATTCTTCCTTCTAAATTAATATCTATTGTGTCTCTGTTCATGAATCCTTTTACTTTTGTTTGCTTGTGTTTGACTTTTGATATTGTTTTTTGAACTCGAGATAAGTGATTAAATGTTGGTACTTTTAAATATTCTGCTCGGTTTAATAGGTATGGAAAGTCAAACATGTTTATGTTATATCCTGTTATTATATCTGGGTCGAGGTCTATTACAAAATCTCTCCATTCTTTTAACATTAATTTTTCATCTTCGTATGATAATACATCTACTCCAACAATATCTGCACATTTTTTATATGAAAATAGTTTTTGAACTATAGGTTCATCATTGTTTTTTCCGAATTCTATACAAATATTTGATATTTGAATAATTGGGTTTCTGTCTGGTTGAGGAAATCTATTTCCTTCAGCAGCACATTCAATATCGATAGATAATATTCTTAATGGGGCTATTTTAGAATATTCTCCTTGAGTTGATAATGGTTCAACATCATTTACATCACACCATGCTTCTATTTGACAATGTGAAATTTTGTCATTATTATTTATTATTTTATATTTATTATGTTTTACTCTAATCCAACTCATTCCAACAACATTGCGATCTATCATAAATCTCAAAGGAAAATTTATTTTACTTTCATATGTTGTTCTTTCAAAAGGAATTCCTTGATAAGTAAGATTTTTTTCAAAATAATCTCTTAAAGTTGCTACATTTTTTGGTTGATAGAGAACAATTTTTAAATAACTTTCAATTTTATCCGTATACATAAAAACATTAGTTTTTTCAACGATTTCGATTTCTTTAACTAAATTATTTTGTTGTCCGCTATTTTCTAATATTTTCGACAAATTATTTTTAAATCCTTCAATATCATTTGAGGTAAATTGTTCAGGTTTTTTAACATAAAAATAAGGGAAAAAATTTTCTATTAACAAACAAACACTATTTCCGTTATTATTAATTCCAAACAATCTAATCAAAGGAAAACCTTCTTTTCCATTTGAATCTAAAAAATTAAAAAATAATTTTACATGTTTTTCTATTTATTACATCACAATCAACATCAATTTGCATAAAAATTAAATCCTCATTTTTTTTTTGTGAAATTTCACTTCTGCTTGTTTGAGTATTTAATTGAGTGTAATGTGAATGTAAAAATTCTCTATTTTCATCTTCAGCGCGTAAATTTTTCATTTTTAATTATAATAATATTTTATTTAGTAAGGAAAATAAATTTAATTAAAATTAATTTATAAAAAAAATAATCATGTCATTTAAAAATAAATTAAATAAACAAGAATCAATAATTAAAAAAAATAATAATAATAAATCAATAAAACGCAAATCAAACAGTCAATCAAAATATCAACAAACTCCAGACATAATAACTCAAATAAATTCAAATCGAACGAGTTCGAATTTTTATTCAAATTTAAATTACTATTCAAATCAACAGTCAAATAACAAAATTAATTCATTCACGCCAACAAATCGCACAAATAACATTCAAAATTCAAACAAACTTCTTCCGAACAAAAAAAAAGAATTCGAAAATAAAAAAACTTTAGTTTTAGATTTAGATGAAACTTTAGTTCATTCTAGTTTCATTCCGTTCGAAAAAAGTGACATTATTTTAAAAGTCGATTTCGAAAATGTTTTGTATAACATTCACGTTTTAATTCGACCCGAAGCGGAAAATTTTATTATAGAAATGAGTAAATATTTTGAAATTGTTATTTTCACTGCGTCTTTGAGTAAATATGCTTCTCCTTTGTTAGATATTATTGATAGAGAAAAAAATTGTTCTTTTCGGTTGTTTAGAGATCATTGTACTTTTGTGAATGGGATTTTTATTAAGGATTTGAAAAGATTGAATAGAAATTTAAAAGATGTTATTATTGTTGATAATTCGCCTTTTGCTTATATTTTCGATGTTAATAATGGACTGCCGATTAAAAGTTGGTTTAATGATAAAAATGATAAAGAACTTAAAAAAATTAAATTTTTGTTGGAATTTTTAAGCAAAGTTGATGATGTTAGAGAATGGATTCCGAAATTTGTTGATGAGAATGAAATTCAGTTTGATAAAGCGAAAAAAATTATTGATAAGTTTAATGTTAATTATAATAATGAGATTATGAATAAGAATAAAAATAAAATTAGAATTAAAACGATGGAAAGAAAAAATGAAAATAATAATAATATTGAAATTGTTAAAAATAATAATGTTGATGATAATAATAATGATTTTAATGATGATAATAATAATTTTAATACGGAAATTAAAAATTCGGAGTTAATTTTGGATAATAATATTAATTATGAAAATAATAATAATAAAACATTAAGATGTAATAATAATAATATTAATTTATTAAAAAATTATTCTAAAAAAAATAGTGTTAATAATAGTAAAAATCATAGTAAAATATTTAATAATAATAATAATAATAATGAAAAAAATAATTTATTAATGAATAATAATAATAATAATAATATTAATGATAATAATAATAAAAATATTATAAAAATAAAAAACAAAAAGAAAGAAAAAAACAATCAATTTCGACTTACAAATACAAAATTAAATAATAATTATTTAGTTCAATTATCAATTCAGCCAAAAACAACAAGAAATGGTTTAATTCAGCCAAATAATATACATTTATTTGGAGCTCATATTAACAATAAATTAAAAAGCAAAATAAATAACAACATAAATCCAATTTCATTAAAAGAAAACGAAAAAAATAATAATAAATATAAAAATTTATTAGAAAATAAATCAAAAGAAAAACCGCCTTTAATTCATTTGTATGGATTTAAATCTAACAACAACAATAATAATAATAATAATAATAAAAATTATAAAAAACCTTTACATTTAAAATTATCAAGTAGTTTATCAAATTACAATGGTTTAATTCCTATTCAAATTAATTCAAAACCTTTGAATAATTTAATTATTGGGAAAAATAATAATAATACGTTTGAAATTTCTCGCTCAAAAAGCGCAGGTCAATTTTTGTTGTTTAATTATTTAATTAAACCAAAAACACCAAAAAGTGAATATAAAGGAAATTATAAATTTTCTGATAGAAAAATGACTAATACGAGTAATAATTTTTATAATAATAATAATAATAATTTTAATGTTAAAGAATTTAATAATTTAATTATTAATAATAATTTTTCAAGAACGACGAAAAATCAAGAAAAAGGATTTTTTAAAAAAAATAATTTAAAAAATAATAAATTTAATTTATAAATGAAATATAAATAAAATAATTATTATTATTATTTATAAATTAATAATAAAAAGAAAAAATTTAATTGAAAATTTACAAATTAAAAATAATAATAATAATAATAATAATAAAATTATTGTTTATTATTTTTTAATTTTTTATCTTCATAAATTTTAATAGCGTAATTAATTTCTTTGAATAAAAATAATTGACTATTTTTTATTAATTCATCGTCGCTTAAAACATCATCATCTCTATTCATTTCAATGATTTTTTCATTAAAAGGATTTGAATCATAAATCATTTTATCAGTAAATAAATGAAAATTAATAATTTTTTTATTAAAATCATCTTCAAAATAAATTTTTTCAATATTAAAATTATTTTGTTTTAAATGATTTGAAAAGATTTTATTTAATTTTTTTGAAGGAATTTTATTATTATTATTAAGAATATTAATATTTTCTTTATTAAAAATTTTATTTTCAAAGCGCTTTTTTGTATTTTCATCTTTTTCTTTTTCATTGAGATTTTTTAATGAAATTCTTTTTTTTCTTAAAATTTTTGATTTAATAATAAATAAATTTTCTTTTTTTTCTTTGTTTTTTAAAGAAAAATAATCTTTTAAATTTAACATTAAAGAAAAAGTTTTTTTAAGTAAAAAAAAATTTTTTTAATTAAATAATAAATTAAATTAAAATGGAAAATAATTTAAAAAAATTAATAAAATTTGTTCCTTCATTTTTAATGAAATTAATAATAACAAAATTTGATTTGATGAATGATAATAATATTTTTTTAAAAGAAAATTTTCCAATTAATTTTAATTTGAATTTTTGTATTTTAATGAAAATAAAAATTGATGGAATTGAAAATTTAATAATGAAATTAAAAAATAATGATTTAAATAATCAAAAAGAAAAATTAATTTCTGAATATTTATCAAATATTTATAAACAAATTTTCAATGAATTTTATTTAATTATTAATAAAAATGGCGGAGAAATTGTAAATTTTTTTAATAATGAAATTGATGTAATTTGGAATGTTAATAATAAAAATAAAATTAAAATTTTTTCTATTTATTCAATAATAACTGCAATTCAATTAATAAATTTTTTTAATAATAATGAAAATAATGAAAATAATGAAAATAATAAAAATTCAAATGAAAATAAAAAAATTTCAAATGAAAATAAAAAAATTTCAAATGAAAATAAAAAAAATAATTTAAAATTAAAAATTGGTTTGAGTTTTGGGAAATTAATAATAAGTTTTTTAGGTGGAATTAATAAAAAAACGAATATTTTATTTTTTGATGAAGCTTTTAATGATTGTGAAGAATGTTTAAATTTATCAAAAAACGATGAAATTTTAATAAATAAACAAATGTATAATAATATTAAAAGTTATAAAATTTTTAATATAGAACAAATTGAAAATAAAATTTATAAAATTTTATTTAAAAATTTTGATGAAGAAGAAATTAAAAATAAATTTAATTTAGAAATTAATAATAATAATAATTTTAATATTGAAAAAATAAAAGATAAAATTAATTTTATTTTAAGTTTTCTTCCTTTTAATTTAATAAAAATTATTAATTTAAATTGCGAAGATTTTTACAATGAATTAAAATTATTAACAATCGTAAATATTTTTATTTTTTTAAATAAAAATGATTTAAATAACATTAATTTTATTCAAAATTTAATAGAATCAATACAAAAAATTTCAAAAGAAAATGAAATTTTAATAAAAATAAATAAAAAAATAAATAAATTAAATATTAAAATTTATTTTGGATTGAATAATAATTCTAATGTAAATGACAGTGCAAAAGGAATTAGTTCATCAATTTTAATTAGTAACGAATTAAATAAAATTAATAATAATAATAATAATAATAAAATTTGTATTGGAATTTCAACAGGAAATTTTTTTGTTGGTTTTTTAAATAATATTTTTTGTGTTTTTGGTGAAAAAGATTTTTTATGTGAAAAATTATGTGAAGAAGGAAATAAAATAAAAAATTTAAATAATAATAAAATTATTTTAATTGATAAAAATACGATGAAATTAAGTGAAAAATGGTTTAGAAATTTATTTATAGGAAAAATTAATTATTTTAATGATGATTTTAATGAAAATAAAATAAAAAAATCAAGTTCAATGAAAAGTTTTTCTTCAAAATCAAATGAAAATAATGAAAATATTATTGACACAACAAAAAAAAAACAAAAAAAATCATTAAAAAATAATAAAAATAATTTAAATGATTCTTCTTTAACTTCAAATAATAATAATAATAATAATAGTTTTAATTCATTAGAATCAAATGAAAAAAATTCAGTTTCAAATCTTCAATTAGAAAAAATATTAAAAAATAATAATAAAAATAATAATTTTTATTATGAAGAATTTTATTCTCCAATTGAAAATGAAGAATTTTTTTACCCAAAAATTTCTGATCCTTTTCCTTTAATAAGAACACATAAATTAAACACATTCAATCAAAAAAAAACTTTTATTAATAATAATAATAATAATTTTTCTTTTATTAAATTAAAAACAATCGATTTAAATTCAAATGAAATTAAAAAAAATTCCTTAAAAAAATTAAAAAATTCAAACACAATTTTTGGTTATTCAAATGAAATTAATAAAATTATAAATTTATTGAATATTATTTTAAATAAAAAATTAAAACAGTTTTTTTTAATTAAAGGTTGTTTAGGAACAGGAAAAAGTTTGTTTATTAGAAAAATATTAAATAATTTCATTGGTTTAAATGAAAATTTGAGTAAAATTTATTTTAATAAAAATTCATTTTTATTGTGTAATATTATTAAACCATTTTTTGAAAAAATTCCTTTCAATGGAATTTTTTTAATTTTAAGAAAAATATTTTTAATTTTAATTGAAAATAAAAAAAATGAAAAAATTATTGAAATTATAAAAGAAAATAATTTAAATGAAAATAATGATTATTTTTTATTTATTAATTTTGTTTTGTCAAATTTTAATGATGATTTTTTAAGTTTGTTATTTAATAATAAAAATAATAATAATAATAATAATAAATTTGAATTAAATTTGAATAAAATTAAAATAAATAATATTAATTTTGAAAAAATAAATTTTTTCTTTGTGAAATTATTAATTTTGTATAAAAGACTTTTATCAAATAAATTAAATATTGAATATTATAATTTTCCTATTATTTTATTAATTGATGACATTCAAATTTGTGATGATTTTACATTAAATTTTTTAGATTTTTTAAAAACAAAAAATTTTCCTGAATTGCAACCTTTGATTATTTTTATGACATTTCAAATTCCTTTTTTTAATATTAATAATAATAATAATAAATTAAATCATAATTTATTTTTAAATTATACAAATAATATTAATAATCCAAATTATAAAAAAATTATTATTTTCACTATGAAAAATTTAATAAATAAAAAAGAAATTGAAAAATTGATTATTTTTTATTTTCAAGATTTGATTAGAAAAATTTATAAAACTTTTTTAGAAAAAGTTGATGATAAAATATTAAATTTTATTTTATTAAAATCATTCAATGGAAATCCTTTAATTTTATTAAATTTAATGGAAAATTTAATTTATAATAATAAATATATTCAAACTTTAAGTGGAGAATTTATAGAAACAAATGAATTAATTGAAAGTAATAAAATTTTTAATTGGAATGATTTTATTTTACCGAATTTATTTGATAGAATTTATAGTGAAATTATTAATAATTTAAATGAAAAAAATGTTGTTTTTATTAAAATTTGTGCGTTGATTGGAACGTTTTTTAATTTGAATCTTATTGAAAAAATTAATTTTTTTAATATTAATTTAAATGATTCGATTGAAAAGTTTTTGAAAATGAAAATTATTGATTTTTTTGATTATAATAATAATAATAATAATAATAATAATAATGAAATTGTATTTGAATTTATTTTGCCTTTTTTTAAAGAATTTTTATATCAAAAAATTCCTTTAGAAATTAGAAATTTTTATCATGAAAAAATTTCGATTATTTTAATAAAAAATAATATTTTAAAAGAATTTAATATTGAAAATGAAATTTCGATTATTAAAAATCATTTAATTAATAGCGAAATTGATATTAATAAAGAAATTAATAAAAATAGTTTTGTTTCTATTAATGAAATTATTAATATTAGAAATGATTTTAATTTAATAGAAAAAAAAATTGAAATAATGAAAATTATTTATACGAATTTTTATTTAAATCATAATGAAAATTTTATTTTAAAAGGAAAAATTAATTTAATTAATGAAGGAAAAAATGAAAATATTTTTTATTTATTAAATTTAAATGGAATTTTTTGTTATTTAAATGAAAATGATTTTAATTTAAATAAAAATTTTTTTGATGTGATTTATATTAAAAATATAAATGATGTTCAAATTATTAATAAAAATAATAATTTTATTTTAAAAATTTTTTGTTTGTTTGATTTTGAATCAAATGATGAAAAAATAAAAAATGAAAGAGAATTTTTTTCTAGTTCAAAATTTGAAGATTTATTTAAAATTTCATTTGCTATTAAAATAATTAAAAAAGAATTGAATAATAAAATTATTAATAATAAAAATGAAAATAATTTTAATTTAAAAATTTTTAATAAAAATAAAAAAATTTTTAATGAAAATAATAAAAATTTTAATGTTGATAAAACTATTTTAAATGAAAGTAATTTTTCTTTTAAATTATTATTTGAATCGAGTTTTTCTTTGTTTTTAGGAAAAATTCAGAAAAATATTATTAAAAATAATATTAAAAATATTAATGATAATAATAATAATAATGAAAATAATGAGAATATTTCAATTCCAGAACATTTAAAAATTGGTTTGAATAAATATTTTAATAATATGTATGAAAATAAACATAAAATCATTCAAGAAGATGAAAAAAGCATTTCATTCAAACAAAACACTGAAGAAAAAATCAATGAAAATGATTCTGATAATCAAAATAATAGTGAAAATCAAACTAATGAAATTTTAAATATTAATAATAAAAATAATAATGAAAATAATAATAAAAATAATGAAAAAAATAATGAAAATAATGAAAATAATAATAAAAATAATAATAAAAATAATAATGAAAATAATAATGAAAATAAAAATAAAAATAATAATAAAAATAATAATGAAAATAAAAATAAAATTAATGATATTATTATTAATGAAAATAATATTAAAAAAGAAGAAAAAAATAATATCATAAATAATAATAATTTAAAAAACGAAAATATTTTTCACATTAATAATGTTTCAAACGAAAAAAATCTTTTTGATAATAAAAAAGTTATAGAAAACATTAATAACATCGACAACAATTCAATAAACAATGATTTATTATTAAAAATAAAGAAAATAAACAATTTTGAAGAAGATTCTTTTGAATTGAATAATTTAATTTCAGATGAAGAAACTTTTGAATCAAAAATAAAATACGCGAATGATAGTTATTTTTCAAATATAGAAAAATTAAAAAACAAATTTAAAAATAAAAATAAAAGTTTTGATAATAAAATTAAAAAAAATAAAAATGAAAATAAAAAAAATTTTAATATTAACATTCCAAGTAAATTAAAATTACCTTTAGATTTTGTGCCAAAAAATGAAAGAAATATTAATATTAAAAGAGTAAATGAACATAATGAAAATATTTTTATTTTTAATGTTTATAATTTAAATAATAATAATAATGAAATTTTTAATAAAGATAATAATATTATTAATAATGAAAATAAAAAAATATCGAAATTTAAAACTGATAAAATTTTAGAGAAAAAAATTAATAAAATTTCATTGAAAAAAGATGAATTTAAAAATAATTATAAAATTAATAATAAAATTCATAAAAGTGATTTTTTTAAGAAATTAAATTCTTAAAAAAAAATTTTTTTTTATATTATTATAAATAAAATTAAATAAAATTTTATTATAAAATTATTGTTTATTTATAGTTAAAATTTATAAATAAAAATAAAAAACAGAAAAATTAATTTTTAATTAATCTAAAAAATCATCAATATCATCAGATTTTTTTTTGATTTTATTTTTATCAAAATCATTTGTCATTTTTTTTTCTAATTCTTTTGCTTTTCCTGTTATTTCTTTACTAACAGAAATTTTTTTATTTAATTCATTCATCATTAAAATTTTTCTTTTTGCTTTTAATAATTTATCATTTTTTGTTTTAACAGTTTTAATTTCATTTTCTTCTTTTTTTACAAAATTATCATAATTTTGTGTGTAATTTCTTTTAATAATCGGATTTGAATTTACATTTTCAATATTGTCGTTATTAGAAAAATTTTCATTTTTTGATGAATTTTCTGTTGATTTTTTTTCGAATTTGTCTAAAATTGATTTAAATTTAACAGATTTTATTTTTTGATCTAAATTATTTTCATTGTTTTTATTTACTTCAAATTCATTTGATGATTGAAAATTTGAATTTTGATTTTTCATTTTATTTATAAAAAAATAATTATTAATATTTATAATAAAAAAATACAAAATTAATAAAATTAAATTAAAAATATTTATTCATCATTAAAATCTTCATATCTTTTTTTTCTTTTATTACTTCCGCTTGTTATTTTTTGTTTCAAAAGCACATTAACATTTTCATTTTTAATTTCTTTATCATCAAAATTTTCGATTTTATTTTTTAAAAGTTTTTCGCCGATTTTTTTTTCTAATTCTTTTGCTTTTTCTGTAATGTCTTGACTAATATCAACTCGATCATTAATTTGATTCATTAAAAGAATTTTTCTTTTTGCTTTTAATAATCGATCTTTATTTGTTTTTACAGTTTTTATTTTTGGTTTGTCTTCATCGACTAAATTTTCAAAATTTCCGGTTAAATTTTTTTTAATTGGAACTGAATCTAATGTTGTTGAAAATTGAAGTGGATTGTTAATTGGATTTTGTTCGTTTGTTATTGAAATTTCTGATGATTTTGTATCAGTTTTGTTTAATGTTGTTTTAAATTTGCTTGTTTGTTGTTGTTCTTCTTCTTCGTTTATTTCTATGTCAATTTCTGGCTGTTCGCCTGGACGAATTGATTCTTCTTTTTTCATTTCTTTGATTGTTTGAAGTTTTTTTGTTTGTTTTAAATGATTTATGATTTTACGTTGGTTTTCTTCTTTGTGTTTTAAGAAAGTTTTTTTTTCTTCTTGTTCGATTTTTTTTATTTGATCTTCGATTGATAGTTCTGGTTCTTCTGTGTTTAATGTTGTTTTTTTTTCGTTTATTATGATGTTATTGTCTTTTTTTTTTTCGGGTTCTTGTTCTTCTTTTATTTCTTTTTTTTCTTCTTTTATTTCTTTTTTTTCTTCTTCTTTTTCTTCTTTTTTTTCGTCTTTAATTTCTTCTTTTTTTTCTTCTTTTTTTTCTATTTTTTCATTTTTTTCTTCTTTTTTTTCTATTTTTTCATTTTTATTTTTTAAATCATTTTGTTTTTCTTTTATAATATTATCATTTTCTTTTTTTTCGTTTTGTTTTTCTTTAATAATATTTTCATTTTTTTCATTTAGTTTTTCTTTAATAATATTTTCTTTATTTTCATTTTGTTTTTCTTTAATAATATTTTCATTTTCTTTTTTTTCGTTTTTATTTGAAATAGAATCATTATTTTTTTCATTTTGAGATTCATTATTTTCTTTATTATTATTTTCATTTTTTTCTTTTTCATTTGAATTTTGTGAATCAGTTGAAGAAAAATATAAATAAATTCCAATGACAATTAATAATAAAGTTAATAAAAAAGAAGCATCCATAATAATTAAAAAATTTATTATTATTATTATTATTTATAATAAATATTTTTTATATAATAATTATAATTAACATAAAAAACATTAATTATTTATAAAAATTATTATTAATTATAAAATTTTTGTAAATTTTTTTTCTTTTTTTTTATTAATGAAAAAGGTTTTTCATTTAAAATTTCATTTAAATTTTTATTATTAATAATTTCATTTTGAATTTCTTTATTTTTTAAAATAAAATTTTCTAATTTTTTTGCTTTATCAGAAATATTTTTATTAATTTTAATGTTTTGATTATTATTTTGATTTAAATATTTTGTTCGTGCTTTTTTAATTCTTTCATTTATTTTTTTATTTTTTTCATTTAAATTTTCTTTGTTTTTTTTATTTGATTCTAATGAATTTTGATTAATTTCGTTATTATTTATTTGATTTTTAGTGTTTTCTATTGAATTTTCTTTGTTTGTAAAAAAATTTATTTTTTCTTGAATTTTTTTGTCAATTTTATTTAATTCGTTTTTTTCGTTATTATTATTATTATTATTAATATTTTTATTATTTTTTTGATTAGAATCATTAAAAACTGGAGTTAATAAAATATTACTATTTTCTTGAAATTTTTTAAAATCTAAAAAATTATTTTTATTATTATTATTATTATTTATTAGAAAATTCTTATTAAAATAATTTTCATTATTTTTAAATAAATTTTCAATATTATTATTTTCTTCATTAGAAGATTCAAAATTAGTTGATTTTGATTTATTATTATTATTAAAATTAATAATTTTTTTTTTATTTCTTTCAGTATAATTTTTATTTACATTTTCTTCAAAAATAATTTCTTTAAGTTTTTTTTTATTATTATTATTATTATTATTATTAATTAAATTATCATTATTATTAAAAAAATCATCACAAAACGAACAAAAATTATTTTTATTATTATTAATCATTGAATTTTGATTTTGTGTCAAAGGAAATTTAATTTCATTCTATAATAAAAAAATAATAATAAAAATTAAAATTACACTATCAAAAGTTTGACAACATCCCATTTTTTTTATTAATAAAATAATATTAAAAAATAAAAAAATAATTTTTAAATAAATTTTTCATTGAAAAAAAAAAATAAAAAATAAAAATATTCAGAAAAAAAAATAATGGAAATTGATTACAATGATTTTATTAATTGTTTAATAACAAAAAATAATTTATTAGAAACAAAGTAAAATTTTATATAAAATTAAAAAAAAATAGAAAATTAGGTTTAATTGAAATTTCAATGGAAAATAAAACAAATTCAATAGAAAATAAAATTTTAGAATTTTTTGTTTTTACTGAAAATGGAATTAAAATTTTAAATTCTCAATTTGAAAATTATTTCGAAAATCAATTAGAATACAAAAATTTCAAACGAATAATAAAAAATTTATCAGTTCATATTTTGCAAATAGAAAATTCAAAAAATAAACAAAAATATCAAAAAAATTTTCATTTTAATTTACTAAAAATTCATCAATTTAAAATTTTAATTTTAATTCGATTTAACATTATTTTTCTCGGAATTTTTCCTGAAAAATGTTCATCAGCCTTCGCAAAAATTTTTTTAATTCACATGTACATCGCATTTATTAATTTCAAAGGAAACGCAAAAGAAAAAATAACCGCAATTTCCGAACAAAATTTATTCGAATCAAATCGATTCGAATCAATCGAAGAATTAATAAAAGAAAACAACAATAATTTCAAAGATTTTAAATTAGCTGATTTATACGAAGTAAAAATTTACGAAAAATTCTTTTTAAAATTCATTGGAATTCATTTTATAAAATTATTCTCAGAAATTTTTCAAAAACGCGAAACACATTATTCATATTTTAAATTCAAAAATTTGTACATCGTCGACATTTCAACAGGCGAAATTTTATTAGATTGGCTGCACATTTTAAACTCAGCTAAAAACATTAAATATTACAAAAACGAAAAATTATGGTTAGAATTAATGCATCATTCAAAATACATGATGGAAAGTTACATTAACGAACATGGAAAAATTTTTTCAAATTCAGATTCATCTTTTCGTTTCGTTAAATTCGAATGCACAAGCACATTTCCCAGAATGACATTTATAATAAAATTCATTCCTTTAATTAAAGGAATTAGTATAATTCATGTTTATAGTCAAAAAAAACTTTCGAGAATGAATGAAAATACTGAACAGCAACAAATTAAATATCGCGAAGTTGATCTTCTTTATGGAAGCGAAATTCGTACGAATTTAAATTTGGAATTTCGATACACGCAACCGAAAGTTTTGCAACATATTGAAAAGTTTCTTATTGAGTTTCTTATTAGTAATAGAAACAATGAAGTTTTTCGAGTTAATAATATGAATCGAGGATTGAAATATTTTAATTATAATATTATTATTGCGATTAATTCCGTTTCGAATGAAAATGAAGAGGGAATTACAATTGAAAAGCTTATTAATGATATTAATAAAAAATTGAAAGAAATGTACGTTGAACAAGTTAATAATAATCAATATGGAAGAACTATTAGTTTGAATAGTAGATTGTACACAGATTTTGAAAAGTTTGAGAATGAGTTGATGATTAAAAAAGAAGATATTTTAAATGGTTTGTTTGGGAATAATAATATGAAAAATAATTATTTAAGTACAGAAAAGAAAAATAATAATAATAATAATAAAGAGAGAAAATTGGGAAAATATGATTTAAAAAATTTTAATTATAATAATAATAATAATGAAATTGAAAATATTTCTGCTTCGTTGAATTTAAATTATGAAAAAGATGAATTAACAAGTTTTGAAAATGTTACTATTAAACAATCGAGAGAAGTTAGTGAAATTCAACCTAAAAAGAATGAAAATAAAAGTAATAAATTATTTAAAAATGAAAAAGAAATTGATTTTGATAATTTAATAAATCAAATGAATTTAACTAAAAGTGTTTTTGATTTTCAAGACACTGTTCGACACATTAAAAAAAAATCAGATAGTAATATTAACAATACTAAATTAACTATTAATGTTCCTAATCCTAATAATAATAATAATGAAAACATTGATGAATATGTTAATAATAATATTATTAATAATAAAAATAAATTTATTAATAATAATAATAATAGAAGAAATAATAAAAAAAATAAACAAGAAAAATTAATTTTAATTGATAATAATAATGAAAGTGATTCTTATAAATTTAAAAATTGATTTATATAAATTTTAATTAAAAAACTAATATAAATAATATTATAATTATAATAATTATTTTATATTTTTCTATTTTAATAATTAATTTTCTAATTTAAAAAAATTAATTTTTTTAAATAAAAATTAAATGGATGCGATTTTATTAATGACTTTTTTTACAACTTTATTATTAATAATATTTTTTAATGAATATAAAAAATCAAAAAAAATTAAAAATGAAAAATTAAATGATGATAATAATAATAATGAAAAAAATGATAAAAATTTCGTTAAAATTTCGAGTTTAAATAATTTAAAAACTGAAGAAGACACACCAAGAAATAAAAAAAAAATATTTAATATTGAAAATGATGAAAATATTGAAAAAGAAAATAATTTAAAAATGAAAGAACCTTCAAAACAAGATTCTTTAAATGATAATTCTGATTTAGAAATTATTAAAGAAGAAAAAAATAGTCCCATTTTTAAAACAAAAGTTTATAATAAAATTAGTATTTCAAAAATATCAAATGAAGATGAAAATTTTAGTAATGATTTTAATAATATTTCTTTAAGTGAAAATGATGATGAAGAAGAATTTGATTATAAAAAAATGTTTTCGAAATTTTGTGATTTTGTTCAAAAAAATAAAATATTAAAATTATCTGAATTATCAAAAAGATTTAAAACTACAAATGAAGAAACATTAAAAAAATTAAGAGAAATTGAAAGAGAAGAAGAATTAATTGGTTATTGTAATAATGATATTTATTTTTATTTAACTCAAAATGAATTAAAATTTTTAAATGATTTATTTATAAATTCTAAAAAGAAAAAATTTAAAAATTCTTATTTAAATAATTTATTTAATGAAATAACATCAAAAAGAAAATTAATATAAAAATATTTTTGAATTTATTAAAGTAAATTTATTTAATTTATTTTTAGTGTTTTTAATATATAAAATATTTTTAAATTAATTTAAATATTATTAATTAATTATTTTTATAAAAACAATATTTTTTTATTATAAAAATTAATAATTATTAATTGTAATATAAAATTATTTAATTAATTTTAAATCAATAATTATTTAAAAATATATTTATACGCATATCCAAAAAATATATTTTATAGAAAATGGAAGTGTCATTAACCACAAATGAAAATTTTAAAAAAAATTCAACCCTAATTTTTATAATTAATGCATGTGCATTTTTATTATTTTTTGTTTTTGGATATGTATCAATTTTAAGAATTTATTATTCTGGTTTACTTTTAAATATATTTATGCCTTTTAATTTAAATAGTAAGAGTATTGATGATTTAGGTTATTTTAAGGGTCTTGAAATGGATGAAAAATCATTATATGCTTTTTATTTTTCAATTTTATTTATTTGTCTAATAAATTTAATAATTTTAATTAAATATTTTGTTAAAAAAAGTAATTTAGAAAAATATTTCAATGGAAATTA
>JAEEGK010005720.1_pt1 | contig 30048 bp, 15 predicted proteins | sample 8958771 | NCBI WGS metagenome assembly JAEEGK01 (sample SAMN16246547, study PRJNA631951) | gut metagenome | biome: gut microbiome; feature: rumen; material: SC-attached | host: Bos | place: Iran: Karaj | collected 2018-10 | reverse complement strand
GGGTACAACAGCTCAAACTCCTCGTCCCTATCCAACACCGAGGCGAAAAACTACGCCAAGGAGGTCACGGAGCGGGCCGTGGAGCGCATCGAGCAGAAGACGGCCGAGAAGCGCACCTACAAAATCATCAAAGAGTATGAGGAAACCTACAAGCACGGCTATGACAACCGGCGCGGGGAAGACCATGTGACAGGCGTTTACCGCTGGGTTGACAAAATCTACAGAAACGAGTTGGTGAACTACGGCAAGCGCATGGTACTGGAGATAGAAGTGCCGCATCCGGCAAAACTGTACAAAAAGGCACTGAAATGGAAAAAGAAAAGTCAAGCGGAACAACTGTCCTTGCTGACACCGCCTCAGACATTGGCGGATTTTGGCATAAGAAGTGCCAAAGACATTACGCCTCAAAATGCCAGCAACGCAGCGACGGCATACGGGACAGATATCCAGATTTATGAATCTGAGAATACGGTTGTCACCATGGATATCCCCACAACAACGGTAGAAAACAAAAGCTCTTCACTAAGCCAAACTCTGAACAGCATCAATATTCCGGACGGATATGTGGCAGACAGTGTAACTTGTGACGGGTCATTCAATTACCACACCCCGACAGGTACAGCCTATCTGGAATTTATATTCAGCGGACAAAAAATACATGTGGGGGATTTTAAAAATCGTGGAACAAGATCTTTTAATAGAAACGTTGATCTAACACCAAATCTACCAGGTTCCGTTTCTATTATTGTCAAGTATCGAAGAGTTGATGATTACAGCGCTACTATAAGAGTGAACTGTATATCCGACCCTGATCTTTTGACAGAATGGCAGGAAGAGACATTCATAAACTTAGAAAGTGCTTATCAGAGGAAATATGATGAATACTCCGAAGCTTTGAGGCTACAACAGGTCGAAGAACAATCCATTCAAAATCAGACAGAAAATGAAAACTTCAGCAATGAGGCCGCCAACCGGCTCATTGAGGAGCGCGAACTAAAACGTTCCTGCATAGAAATGCTCAGCCGTCCTTTCGGTTACGAGATGGGACAGTGCTTCCATACCTGCCAGGAGTACACCTGCGACACCTGCGTAGAGGAGGATGAGCCCGAAATTATCCATATCCCGGAAATTGAGCAAACGTCTGCTTTGGGCACGTACGCCGAGTTTGTGAAATTCTTCGAAACCGCTTTCCAATGGGAGATACTCAGCTACACATTCTATCCCTACTACTACAATCCTAAATGTTCATGGTTTGAGCTGTTGCAGACCACAAGCGACGACCCCATATTCGAGGCATTTCTGCAAAGCGGCATGGCCAAGGTGCTTGTGCCCGTGCGTCCGCAGTTTGAAAAAGCGGTGCTCTGGTATCTGGAGACAGGGGACATCTGCACTGAAGGGAGTCTGGTGCCTGAAACGGAGGACGACCAGTGCCTCTCCATTGTGCGCGAGCTGCAGTGCCAGGATGAGACAACTGTGGAGGATTCCTGGATGACCAGAGTGCCCTCCACACTCACCATCATACAGGCCAATTCGGCTTATTTGGCAAACGAGCAGGGACTTCCCTGCAACCACCTCTGCAATTGGGAATGCGCACAGTGCAATCCCCCGTTCGAGACCGCAAACTACAAATTGACTGGGCTACACAGCACCGAGCCCCAATCTTAACCCCCAACAGCTATGGAGACCAACTATTGGAAAAGCAGTCCATTCGGGGTAGAGAGCATCTTTCATCCGAGCTGGGAGGAAAAGGAGAGAAACGACCGAAACCATCTTTTAAGCAATGTGAGAATTTTGGATGTTTATATCTCACAAGCCAAACCAAATTATAAGGAACAATACATCCCGCAGGATAATCTTTCACCGGAACGATATACACCTGCGAGTATTAGACTTGACTTTCAAACCGTTTATATTAGCGTTTTCGTCATCGTAAGTGGTCGTGCGGAGGCAATATATATCACTGTCAACAATCAGTGTAAAAGAGCTATAGACCATGAGCGGACATTTGAAGTGAAAATATCCAAATCATCTGCAAAAGAGACTATTAAAGTCAAAGTTGCTCTTACGGATTTTATAGGGAAAGAAGTGTTTGATGAAAAGGAGTACCTTGTGACGATTGATTCTGGAGGAAATGTACTTATGACAAAAGAGGTGGAGATAAGAAAATCTGTTAAAAAACTCCAACCTTCACAAGAATTCTATTTGTTATTAAAAAAGATGGAAGGACTCGGATACAATGTTAGATATAATAAGGATGGAATTGAAGAAAGAGTATTTCCTTATGATGATGGGGGAAAAATGGGGGAAGGAAATGCCACCATTGGATATGGACATTTAATAGACACAAAACCTTTTGACCCGTCTGATCCAAAACATAAGAAGTGGATTGGTGGTATAACTTTAGATGAAGCAGAAGATTTACTTGTACAAGATGTTAAAAATAAGATTTCAACTCTTGAAAGAGTGATTAATGTTAATCTACTACAACACGAATACGATGCCTTGTTGCTCTGTCTTTTTAACGGTGGTATGGGAGATACTTTAATTATGACAATAAACAAAGGTGTTGAAAACCTAACCCCCGAGGAAATATTCCGTGCTTTTTTAACGAGAAGGTATATAAAAAAAACTGAAAGTGATGGTTTGATTTATAGGAGAGCTTGTGAAGCAGAAATCTTTGTGTATAAAAACTATATGCCCTATCCAAGCGAAAAGTTTGAAAACAGAAGTGCTTTTATTGCTGCATTCAAGAAATTTCTGACCACAGGCATTCTTCCTTTGTTGTTTGTTTTAGCAGCTATTATATTTTCAGCATGCAAATATAATCAGGAGAAAACAGTTCCATCAGACGAACAAAAAACCGAGGCACGTATCTCTGACAGCATAAACGAGGAGCTCCACATCGCCACCAATCCGGACACGTATCGTCTCAAATACCCGTATGACAAACAGTACGCCCATCGTTACAGGCATTACGGATTCTCCAGCGAATACCAGTACAACGAAATGCTGTTCGACAGCAACGATTCCCTGCTTATGCAGATGGACACTGTACTGGAATACAGCACCCCGTCTCATTACTATAATGTTTCCCTAAAAAAGGAGAACGTCACCGTGTCCGTCTGGAAATGGAAAGATATGCCCGACGACACCAAACCACCCATAGTAATGCACGGTTACCAAAAAGACGGTTTCATTTATATTGAAGACGAACAAGGGGAATACGAAATGTGTTACAAAATAGTGCTTGGGAAATGTCTCTTTGTATGGATGCCCCACACCGGATGGGCAAGCATCCCTTGCGGCAGGAAAGGGAGACGATGATACAAGGAAAGAATCAAATTAGTTGTATTTTCACGATGAAATACAAAATGAAAGTGCCCCTATGAAGAAACTATTAACCGTTTTCATCGTCGAATTGGCCTTCTGTTGTAGATTCTTTTACAACTGCCTCTCCCCGAACAACAGTTTCCACCCCAATTCGCAACAGGGAACGGGTTTCGCTTGGAGCTCAAAGTGATAGGGAATGCTCCGTCAGAACCGTCGCAGCGCCTCCTTGTCGAACGAGTCGAGGGAGAAGATGTCGTCACTGTTGACACGAATGACTAACAAGCCTTCGTCGCGAGCGAGGTCGTCCACCCCTTTTTCGTAGTTGATGGCGGCAACAGCAGCGATGACCTCCTTGTCGGCGTATTCGGGAAAAAGATCCCTGAACAACTCCATCTGGTGCAAAATCCTACGTACATCCTCCCGGGTGCAGTTCGTCTTAACCTCGATGGGGACGGCGAACTCATCATTGCTGAGCAACACGTCCACCTCCATTTGTTTGTTTTCGGATTTGAACTTACGTATAAGGTTTTTGCCATGGTTGTACAGGTCAAATCCCGCTTCCTGGAATACTTTTTCTGCTGAGGAACTCAAGAGACCCTCCACGATATGCCCCGTCCTGCCCATGAATTGTATGGACATTTCTCTAAAGGTTTTCTTAGTTTCTTCCACCTGCTTCTTCATCAACTCAGAATTCTCCTTCACTATCTCAGAATTCTTCTTCACTATTTCAGAATTCTCCTTCACCAGCTCAGAATTCTCCTTCACCAGTTTGGAGCTCTCCTTCACCAACTCATGGGTCTCCTTACTTAGTTTTCGGATTTCCTTCAACCCTTCAGCGTTCTCATTCACCAGTGCACGGATTTCCTTCAACCCTTCAGCGTTCTCATTCACCAGTGCACGGGTCTCCTTCAACCCTTCAGCGTTCTCATTCACCAGTGCACGGGTCTCCTTCAACCCTTCAGCGTTCTCCTCGCTCAGTTTTTGAGTTCTCTTGAGGCTCTCCCTAATCTCGCGCATATCGCGATCATGCTCCTGTTGGGCGAGGGCGTGCTCACGCCTAACATTCTCCCAGAATTCGTCTCTTTCACGCCTCTTCCGTTCCTCTTCAACTTCTTTTTTACGCATTTGGTCGATCATTTGTTCATTTCTGCTAATTCTTCTGGTGTTTTCCAACACTGTCTGCCTCAATTGCGGCAACTCGGGCTCTGCAAGCGTAATCTTTTCGTCTTCCATTTTCAAAATAACTTTTTGTTGTTTATTCAGTCGCCGCAAAGATAACACAAAAAGAATAACTTTAACGCCGTTCTCTAAAAAAATTATTTTGATAAAAATCAAATACTTACGAAATTCACTGTTTTAATTTTAACAAATAATTGTTAAATTAAATTTTAAATTTCGCAAGATTTCGGAAAAATCCTGTTGAAACCTTTTCGAGAAGACGCAAAATCACGTTCTACTCCTGCTTTTTCGAAAACCGAACCTTCCGTATCACAATCAACACCGTGCCCATCAGCGCGATGAGCAACAACGGGATGCCGATGTTCAGCACCGCCAACAGCACCTTGTGGTTGCGGGTCTTCTCGCTGCTCAACGAACCGATCTTGAAGTTCTTGGCACGCAATTGCAACAGGTCGTCGTCCGCGCACAAGTAGTTGACACAGTTGACGATAAACTCCGTATTGTCGAAAGTCTGGCGCGTGTATATGTCGTAACCCGCCGGGTACGGCTGGTTGCGCCTGCTGTCGAACGGGTTGCGGATGATGTCACCGTCGGAAACGAAAATCTGCCGCGTGTATTCGCTGTGGTCGCGGTAGTCGAGCTCCTTCAGGGTGTCGAACTCGATGGGCAGGATGCCCTTGAACGCCGACTGGAAGGTACCTTCCACAAGCACGGCCACCGGCACGTTTCGGTAAGAATACTCCTGCAGGTTGGGCTTCACCATCCCCACGCGCAACGTCACGATGGAAGGCGTGGGCACCACCTTCGTGCGCTCCGACGTGGTCATCAGCACCGTCTTGTTGAGGTCGGCGTTCGTGCCCACCAAATCGATGCTGCCCGCAAAATCGGACTTGATGTCCTTGAGGTTTCGGACGATAGGATGGTCGCCAAAGTTCACGATATCAAGGCAATAGGGGAAAACCATGAACTTGTACTGCGGTTGGTCGCCGATGACGCTCACCTGTTGCGGCACGGGCAAACAACTCAGATCCTGAATCAGGTCGGTATTGAAGCGCACGCCGTAGGTGAAGAACAAATCGTTGATATACAGCGCTCTCGGGGTCGCAAAGAACTCCGGTGCCGCCCGCAGACTGTCTAACGAGGCAGTCGTGTTGTCGATGAGCCACAGCACCTTGCCGCCGCGCATGATGAACTGGTCGATGATGTACTTGTCGTACTCCTTGAACGGCTGCGTCGGCTGCGCCACGATGAGCACATCGTATTTGTTGCCGCCAGGCACCACATTCGCAGACACCGAGTCATCGACGCTGATGTTTCGCAGTGCGTTGATCTTGCCGTCCAACGTAATGCGCGTGACATTGTAGAACCGCTGCAGCTGCATGGCCGTCCAGCATGTGTTCCAAAAATCGAGTTCGCCGTGACCGTCGAGATAGGCCACCCTCGGCTTGTCGGTTTTCATCAGGCGACGGATCGGCGCCACCAAGTTGTACTCCAACTCCTCGTTGGAATACTTCAGCCAGTCGGCGCCGGACGGGTCGGCCACCACCAACTTGGCGGGATACTCGTGGTTGCGGTAAGAGACCATGGCGCCGGGAATGACCACATGCGTGGAATAACCGCCCGCATCCTCACGACTGATGGGAATCGGTTCCAATCCCTTCTTGACAAATTCTCCCAAAATGGAGTTCAACTCCTCGTTCGTCTTGCCCTCAATCGGGTCGATGAACTCGAAATAGACATTTTTCGAATAGCTGCGGAAATTCTGCAACATCTGCTCCACTTGCTTTGCAAACAACTGGTAATCAGCTGGTTGATCCTTTCCTTTTAGATAAACCCGAATATAGACGCGGTCTTCCAGATTCTTCAGCATCTCAATGGTGCTCTCCGACAACGAATGACGCTTGTCTTTCGTCAAATCGATACGATAGAAGAAAAAGGACGACAAAAAGTTGACGAGAACGACGGCGGCGATGACGACCAGCAGGCCGATCAAAGTGCGTCTCTTGAACTGTTTGCTCTGCTTATTGATATTCTTTCTCATAGTTTTCAGATTTTACCATTTACGACTCAACAGGACCAAACGGGTGGAATAGAGGAATATGAATATCACACTACAGAAGTACAGCACGTCGCGGGTGTCGATAACACCCTGGCTGATAGACGCATAATGGTGTTCGATGCCGAGGGTTTTCAGATAGTAGCCGAAATTTCCGAGCGCATCGAAAGAGTAGATGAATGCAAATCCGAAAGAGAGGATGAAGCAGAGCAGCGCTGCGATGATGAAGGCCACGATCTGGTTGTTGGTGAGGCTCGACGAGAAGAGTCCGACGGCGATGAACGATGCGCCGAGGAAAAGCAAGCCGAGGTAGGAGCCCCAGGTGCTGCCCATGTCGATATTACCGACGGGGTTGCCGATCCAATAGACCGTCACGACATAGACGAGGGTCGGCAGAAGAGCGATGACCAGCAGGGTGAGGCAGGCGAGGAACTTCGCCCATACGATCTGCATGTCGCTGAGCGGGAGGGTGAGCAGGAAGTCCATCGTGCCGGTGCGTTTCTCCTCGGCAAAGGAGCGCATGGTGATGGCCGGCACCAAAAACAGGAACAGGAACTGCGAGAGGTTGAAAAGTCCCTGTAAATCAGCAAGTCCGGATTCCACCACGTTGTTCACGTTCGGGAACACCCAGATGAAAAGCCCCGCGACAATCAGGAAAACCCCGATGAAAATGTATCCGATGATGGAGCTTAAAAAAGCTTTGAGTTCTTTGACGTAAAGACTGAACATATCTTTCCAAAAAAATTTGGCAAAAATACAAAATTATGGGTTATGGTGGGGTGAATAATTTCGCTTTCGGGCACAAAAAAACCCCGAATGATTCGGGGTCTGTGGTGCTGACGGGAATTGAACCAGTGACACACGGATTTTCAGTCCGTTGCTCTACCAACTGAGCTACAGCACCATCGTTGGATTTGAGGCTGCAAATATACACTTTTTTCTTATACTCCGCCGAAAATCTGAAAAAAAAATTATTAGATTATATATCAATCAGATACGATTAAATTTCGGACTGTTTTTCCCAGAATTTCGACACCGGGAACAGCTCTCTTAGCGGTTTTAGTGTGTCGAAGTCGCACGAATGGATCAAAATCTGCTCTTTGTCGGAGGTGGTACGGGCCTCGATTTCGCCATGCGGGTTGATGACCGCGCACCCGCCCGCGTGACGCCTTCCATAACCATCGATGCCGATGCGGTTCACCACCATGGCGTAAGCCTGGTTCTCGATGGCGCGTGCCTGCGCCAAGGTGATCAGCTCACTCTCCCGCGGCGCTGGAAAGTTGGCCGTGTACAGCAGACAGTCGTAGTCGAACTGACCGTCCACCACCCTGTTGCGGCTCCATTCCGGAAACCTCACATCGAAACATATCAGCGGCAAAAACCTGTAACCCAACGTGTTGACAATCGTCCGCCCCGTTCCAGGTGTGAAAAATTCCTCCTCGCCCATAAACAGATGATGCTTGTCATAGCGGCCCAAAATGCGGTCGCGGGAGAACCATACCAGCCGGTTGTAGATTTTGCCGTCCCGCAGGATGGGTAATGTCGCCACCACATCGCACTGGAACTTGTTGGCCGTCATGTACAGGAAAAAGATGCTGTCGCCGTTGTCGGGCTCCGCGTCCGACCGGATATCCGGCGAGAAGCCGCAATGGAACATCTCCGGAAACACCAGCAGATGAACGGGTTCCGTGATTTCCTGGTCCAACCACTCGGAATAGTGCTTGAGATTGCCCGTTTTATTATTCGGCTTAATGTCCGCCTGAACCAAACCTACCGTAAACATACTATTCGTATTTGATGATGATTTTGTCGCCAGGTTCCAGATCCGCCAAAACGGCCACATCGGACTGGAACGAGGCCACCTCCAACAAACCCAAAGCATTGTCGCTCAAGAACATCTCGTTTTCCGAAGCCTCATACTGACCGAAATGCTTCGTGATCGTCCACACGCCCTTGGACTGGATGGTGGCGGTGAAAGGCCGTTTTCCAACCGCCTTCGCAAACATCGACGCCGGAATGTCCGTCACCGCGTTGTTGAAGGCATCCACATAGACGATGTGTCCCTCTATCTGGCGGCTCTCGCCCGAATGATCCGGCAATTCGATAAACATCCGCTTGAAATTCAGGTATTCCGAAGCCTTGTCCGCCAAATTGCCAGCCGCGATCTGCTGAAGCATCAGAAGCGTCTGTTGCAACGCATTCCCTTCGTTGTCAGCAAGTTGAAACCCTTTCAGGGCCGCCTCTTGCCCGAACATCAGAAAGAACACGCCGTTGTCCTCCCCGATGAACCAGTGCCCGTTATGGAACAGCGCCACCGGCGAAAAAGTGGAATTCAACGACATATTGGTCAAGATCAGGTGGACAGAGCCTTCCGGAAACGACGTATAGCTGGTTTTCATCAGCAGAGCCGTCTGGAGAAGGTTGAACTTGTCCACATAATGGGTGATGTCAATGAGTTGCGCCTCGGGCTGCGCCTTCAAAAGCTCCCCTTTGAGCATCGCGACGTACGGGTCGCGCAACCGCCAGTCGCTTAACAGCGTTATTATCTGATTCATAGGTGTTTAATTCGTCTCACATTCTGTCCGCAAAGGTACATAAATTTCAGATACGCCGTGAAAATGAGATCATCCAAACAAAAAAAGGCCGACACGGAACAGTGACGGCCCCTGATACAATATCGTTCGGATTAATCGTCAATACGGACGAAGTTTCCATTCGCATCGAAGATCAGGTCAACGTCGATAGGATCGTTAAGTCCGACTTCATAGCGATTGTGATCAAACTGAATGTCTTCAATGAAGGTCATCGGATAATGTTCTGCGACATAGGTGGTAATGCCAGTGGGGAAGAAGCCAACCGGTACAGGTCTGCCTTCGCAATCGACATTTTTCCACTCGCCATTTTTTCTGAAATCCACATCCGTGCCGTCAATCAAATCCACATCATAACCATCGTTGTCTTTGATAACGGAAACGACATCAATTCCAGGGAAATAGGTGCTGAGGAACGTTTTTGCCTTCTGAGGCAAATTGTCGGCAGCAACGGGTTTTTCGCCACACGACACAAATGCGGTCATCGCCGCAACACTTAACAGAATCAAAAAAATCTTTTTCATAATAAAGTTGTAATTAGTAAATATTTCAAGCGATTAATCGTCGGCGCCCATGAAGTTGCCGTTTTTGTCGAAAAGCAGGTCAAGGTCGTTGTTCAACTCCACTTCGTAGCGTTTGTGCTCGTGTTTGACACGAGTGGCGAAATTCGTGGGGAACTTGGCCGTAAGGTATTGGTCGGTGTTGGCGGGAAGGATTCCGGCGGGCAGCGGGTTCATGCCGCAGTCGACCTTAATCCATTTACCACCGCGAGTGAAATCCAACTCCGTGCCGTCAAACAGCACAGTCTCATACTGGCCACCGTCCTTCCGCACAGAAAGCACCTCGGTCCCATTGAAATGGGCGGTGATGAACTGTTTGGCCTGAGCCGGAAGCTTATCGGGAGACACCGTTCTGTCGCACGACACAAACGCGCCCAAAGCGATAAAGCCCATTAAAACAACAAGTAACTTTTTCATTGTAAGCACTTTAGTCTAAAAAATTCACTTAGCGTGTTGCCTTATTCCTTAATCATCATAGGAGAGAAATTTGCCGTTTTTGTCGAATTTCAACTCCATGTCATTGTTCAATTCGACATCGTAACCGCCATATTTCTTGTCGATTTTAACGATGATGCTGTTGGGGAACTGCGCCTTCACGTACTTGGTGATGGCGGCGGGAACGATAGCGGTGGGTACGGCGGAACCGGGGCATTTCACCTCTTTCCATTCGCCTTGAAGCGTGAATTCCACCTTTGTGCCGTTGGCGAGATAGACTTCGTAGTCGTCATCGACTGTTGCAGAAAGAAATTCCACACCTTTGAAATGCGTGTTGATGAACTGCTGAGCCTTTTGAGGCAGCTGCTGGAACGTGACAGGGCGGTCATTGAAAGCAAACGCATTGAGCGTCATCAATCCAAATAATAACACAAAAAATTTTTTCATTTTCTAACAAACCACGGGTTCTTCATTAATTTTGCCTTGCTGCGGGCAGAACCCTTTTACCCGGACACGGCATTTTTTTGAAAGCGCAAAAATAACTTTTTTTTAATATGCAAGCATTAAGTTAATTTTCGACACGATGCTTGTGACTTTTGATGTGGTTGATAGTTTAAACCTTAACGACTAACTGGCACTTCGTTTCTTTCGAATCCCGAACGTGATCCCCTTCTCCACGTTTTTTCCTGCGGACTTGAGGATAAGGTAATAGATCACGATGCCCAACACGCCGACTCCGACGCTCAGCAACTCCTTGTGGGTGAGTGCGTAACAGCCGAAAAGAAGCACGAGGAGCACGAGGAGCGGCAGCACGTAGGCCAGCACCACGGCCTTGTTGCCGGCGGAGGTCTCCAGCAGCAGTTCCACGGTCTCCCCCACCCTGTATTCCTCCTGACGGGTGTTCTTCACGGTGATAATCTCCTGCCGGCGGTCGGAGGGGATGCAGATGCTTTTGGCGTGGCAGCCGCTGCATGCGGAGCTCACGATGATTTCCACGCTGATGTCGTCGCCATTGACGGCGCGCACGATGCCTTCTCGGCAGATGTTGGTTTCTTCGTTCATATTTGTTCTATTTTCCCAGGACTCGCTTCGCTGTAATATCCCAGGGCTCGCTTCGCTCACCCTGGGTTGACATGTGTCGGGCCTGCAGCCCTCTTGGTTTATTCTTCTTTTATTCCCAGGGCTCGCTTCGCTCTCCCTGGGCTGGCACGTGTCGGGCCTGCAGCCCTTACTGCTAACTACTAACTGCTAACTAAACAACAGTTTCGCCATCTCCTCCACTTTCGTAATCGGCACAATTTGCACGTTATAATCAGACGTGCGGATGCCTTTGAGGTTGTATTTGGAGACGAACATGCGGGTGAAGCCGAGCTTGTCGGCCTCGGCGATGCGCTGGGCGATGCGGGTGACGGGGCGCACCTCGCCGCTCAGGCCCATCTCGCCCGCGAAACAGGTCTTGTTGTCGAGGGCGATGTCCGTGGCAGATGACAAAATGGCAGCCACGATGGCCACGTTGATGGCAGGATCCTCCACGCGCAGTCCGCCCGCGATGTTCAGGAAGACGTCCTTGGCCCCGAGCTTGAACCGGCAGCGCTTCTCCAACACCGCCAGCAGCATGTTCATGCGGCGGATGTCGTAGCCCGTGGCCGACCGCTGCGGCGTGCCATAGACCGCGCTGCTCACCAAGGCCTGCGTCTCGATCATCATCGGACGGTTACCCTCCAGAATGCAGGCGATAGCGTTGCCGCTGTAGTCCTCATCGTGCTGGGAGACAAGGATTTCCGACGGATTCGTCACCTCGCGCAGACCGTCTTGCAGCATCTCGAAGATGCCCAACTCGGCGGTGGAGCCGAAGCGGTTCTTGATGCAGCGCACCATACGGTAGCCGTAGTGCTGGTCGCCCTCGAACTGCAGCACCGTATCCACGATGTGTTCCAGCAACTTCGGGCCGGCGAGGGAGCCGTCCTTGGTGATGTGGCCGATGAGGAAGACGGGGCAGGCGGTGCGTTTGGCGAAGTGCTGGAACTCGGCGGCGCACTCCTTGAGCTGGGAGATCGAGCCCGCCGCCGACTCCAGCAGGTCGCTCTGCATCGTCTGGATGGAATCGACGATAAGAATGTCGGGGTTAAGGCTCTCTATGTGCTTGAATATCTGCTGGGTGCTGGTTTCGGTGAGGACATAGCAGTGGGGCGCGGGGGCGTCCGAGAGGCGGGCGGCACGCATCTTGAGCTGCGCCTCGCTCTCCTCGCCGGAGACGTAGAGGACCTTCTGGCCGTGCATCTTCAGGGCCATCTGCAGCAGGAGGGTCGATTTGCCGATGCCCGGTTCGCCGCCCAGCAGGACGATGGACCCGCGGACGATGCCACCGCCCAGCACACGGTCGAACTCCGCGGAGCCAGTCGCCGTGCGCGGGAAGCGTGTCAGCTCTATGTCGTCGATCACCTTGGGGGCGCTCTGCGTGACAACGGGCGAGTAGCGCCCTTTCGAGGGGGTAGCGGAATCCTGCAGGATGACCTCCTCCTCGAAGGTGTTCCATTCGTTGCATTCGGGGCAGCGGCCCAGCCATTTCGCCGACTGCGCCCCGCAGTTCTTGCAATAGTACATCGATTTGCTCTTCGCCATAGGGGTTCTGTTTTAGACGGCAAAAATACAATTTTTAATGGTTAGGGGTTATGGGATTGCGCTTGCGAGAAATCTGATACCAGAAATTTATCAACTTAGACTATGACGAATGACTTAGACTATGGCTTTCGTGAACAGTGTTGCCTGTTGCTTTAATCAGGGCGAGAAAACGACAACGCCGCCGTCACCGGCTACCAATCGGCACGATGCGCATGTCGCACGCCGTAGGTGTGCGGGGATGGAGGATGAATTTGTGCAACCGGGTAAAGAAATTTTTGCTACTTTTGCCCTTTCAAAAGAATTTTAACGAAAAATTGTAAATATTAGAGAAATAGAGTAATTAACATAGTATAAACCATAGCGTTTGCTATTTATTCGAGGTATTCCGAAAGTTTGGCGACTAAAAGAAGATTCCCCCAGAATAAGTTCAGTAAACGTCCGCGCAAGCGTGGACGGAACTTATTGGGGAACAGGTTACGCCAAACACCTCGGAATACGATAAGTGAAATCCGCGCTTTTTGTATTCCTTGTGTTTGGCGTGCTTGCGTTCCTCGGTAAGTGGCAATGCTGAAAAAAGCAACCGCCGATGAGCACAAACATTTCAAAACTTCATCGCGAAGAGCTGCTGGATAAGATTCGGCAGATTCGCACTTACATTGCCACTGCACCACAGGATGCCAACACGGGTAATCTCCTTCAATATTTGGACGAACTAACCAAAGATGTGAAAGGCAAAAAATACGGTCTCGTGTTCGAGCAACACCGTGAGAAAATTGACGAAAAATTGGAAACTCACGTGCCAGTTCTGACCGAAGACAAAAATCTCTTCATTGACAATGGTGGCGAAATGAATTTCCTGATTGAAGGTGACAATCTCGCTGCTCTCAAACTTTTGGAAAAAACTCACAAAGGAAAGATTGATGTAATTTATATTGATCCGCCATATAACACGGGAAATGAAGATTTTTTTTATGAGGATGATTATGTTGATGTGTCTGATGTCTTTCGACATTCAAAATGGTTATCCTTTATGGAAAAGCGATTAAAAATTGCAAAGAACTTATTGTCAAAGGATGGTTGCATTTTGGTTTCAATTGACAAAAATGAAGGATTTCAATTAAAAATTCTGTTAGATGAAATCTTTGGTGAAGAATCAATGGCTGCAGACTTGCATGTTGAAACGTCTGTAATTGCAGGTCCAAGAAGATATGCCGCTGTAAATGGGAGTGTTGTCAAAACCGCCGAATTTGTTTTGGGTTACACAAGAGGAGACAGCAAAAAAATCATTAAAAGTCCAACTTATGACTATATACCTGGTTTTGACACTCATTACTCTTTGTTCTTTGACCAAAGTCAACAAAAGTTTGTAAAATTTGTTGACTACCTGAAAAGTAATGATATAGTTAAGACGGCTTTTAAAAAGCAGTCCTTAACTATATCTTTAAAAAATCTCGGGAAATTAATTCAGATTGAAGATGAAATCAAAAAATGGTTATACAGTGATGAAATTTCAAGGAATCTATTCAGGGAAAGCGATCCAGACAACTCCTCTGTCCCTGAAGCATTGAGGTCAAAAAGTAGAGAAAATTCCTTACTGGAATATAATGGTGTTGTATATAGGATTGATGACAACAAGAATGCAAATGTCTTGTTTAGATATTCAGACCGTATAGGACCGTGTGATGACTATTTTCAAAATTATGGAGAACGTAGCATTCGTGGGAATCTTTGGAAAGGCTTTTCCGCTGACGGTGGTAATTTGGCTAAAGAGGGCGGCGTTTCATTTAAAAACGGGAAAAAGCCAAAACGACTAATCAAGCAACTTGTTAAAACCGTTTCTGGAAGAACTGTAAAGAAAGAATATACTGTTTTAGATTTTTTTGCGGGTTCAGGAACAACAGGAGAGTCTGTTTTAGAACTTAATACCGAAGATGGTCTAAAACGAAAGTTTATTCTTTGTACAAACAACGAGAACAATATTTGTTTGGATAAGACATACAAACGTATGGAAAATGTCATCAATCGCTATAACTATCCTGCCTCTCTCAAATACTACAAAATTGACTTTGTTCCTATCAATGATAAGTTTTACTACGAATATGCGGACGATTTGCTGAAACATGTGCGTGAATTAGTAGAACTGGAAAATGGCATAAATTTCAATGGTAACAGTGAAATCGCCATTGTGTTAAATGATTACGAGATGGATAAATTCATTTCTCTGCCCAATAATAACACCAAAATACTGTATCGTGGACACGATGTTTTGTTAACTGATGTACAAGAAGATTTCTTGAAAACCCATCACATCAAGGTAAATGTGATTCCAAATTATTATTACAACGAATTAAACAAATAGGAGGTGTATATGAATACAATGGGATTTTTAATTAGAGAACAGTCTAAGTGTCGGATTTGCGGCAAAGAATTTGGCTTCACCAGTGGAGATTTTTATTTGTGCAATCATTGCGGGCAGAAAATCACGTATGACATTTGCCCGGAATGTGCGAAGGAAAATGTTTTGGAATGCCCCGTATGCCATTCCACAGACATTTCTTCCGAATTCATTGGTTGTATGCTTCGAGGAGATGAAAAATTTTCCAATGGCAAGCCTGAGCAGCAAGCCATTATTCATACAAAGTCGCATCCAGACGTAACAAAAAGTGCAACCTCTTCTCAAACGACAACAACTGGCACGTACAATGCAGGAAACATCCAGTTAGCAGACTTTCAATTGAAGGCCATATCTGATTTAATGGAGGTGATGTCCAACGACAAGCGCGACATTGTGCTGAAAAGTCCCACGGGCAGCGGCAAGACCATTATTCTCACCCATTTTATGGACGAATATTGCAAATGTTACCCCAACACAGTGTTTGTGTGGCTCACCCCTGGCAAGGGTGATCTTGAGGAACAGAGCAAGGCCAAGATGGACAAGTACATACACAATGCTCAAACAAAACTTCTCGCCGATGTGATGACAAGTGGTTTTGTAGAGAATGATTGCTGCTTCATCAATTGGGAAAAACTCACCAAATCAGGCAACAACGCTTTGAAAGAAGGCGAACGAAAGAATTTCTTGGAACATATTGAGACTGCTTTAGATAACGGATTACAATTTAAAATCATTGTTGATGAAAGCCACCAGAACGACAGTGTGAAAGCCAACGATATTTTGCAATATTTCAAGACTGATAAAATCATCCGTGCGTCAGCGACTCCGAAAGATATTACTGGTGCAACTGTCATTGAAATTGACGAAGCCGTAGTTATTGCATCCGGTCTTATCAAAAAGTTAATTGTCATCAATGAAGATTTTCCGCAGAATATTAAAGTGTCGGACCAGGTTGATTTTCTTTTGGAAAGAGCGTTGGCTAAACAGCAGGATTTAAGGGCTGCTTTTATACGACAAAAATCAAATGTCAATCCATTGATTATCGTGCAATTGCCAAATCAAAACGATTTACTTTTAGATGCTGTTGAACATTGGTTCGAAAATCGACAGATAACATACGAGAATGGTTCTTTGGCAATATGGTTAAGCAAAAAGAAGGAGAATCTTGATGGTATTGAGAACATAGACGCCCTGCCAATAGCAGTTATCATCAAGCAAGCTGTTGCTACAGGTTGGGACTGTCCGAGAGCCCACATTCTTGTAAAATTGCGTTACAATATGGGTGATATATTCGAAATCCAAACCATCGGGCGCATCCGTCGTATGCCCGAAGCCAAGCATTACGACAATGACTTACTCGACCGCTGTTATCTCTATACACTTGACGAAAAATTCACTGATGGAATGCAAACATCCTTGGGCAAAGGTGCTTTGAATGCCGCGAAACTCTATCTGAAAAAGGAATACAAGACCTTTTCCCTTCAAGGTGAATACAAATCCGAACTATCCACCGCAGCTCGTAACAGTCGGCATGCACTGGATGCTATAGCCACCTTTTTCAATAAAACGTATTACACGGACAAGAAATACAAACAAAATATAACACGATTAGAAGCGGCAGGTTACGATTTTTCTACTGATGTGGTAAAGCGCACGGTGTCGGGGAACGTCACTAAAATGAGCAAAGTGGAGTTCTCAAATTTGAATTATGTCAGTGTCCGAGAGCCACTGAATACACACAAACATGGTCGCGAATTTCACCACGAGCTTTCTGACATTGGATTGAAAATAGGTTTGGAGTACGATCAGATGAATGTCATTGTGAGACGACTGTTCGGCGATGTTGTAAAGGATAAATCCCGGATTTTAGAACTGAACATACGCAACCTTTACGCCTTCATTCTCAATAATGCCACCAAACTTCGACACGACATTCTGCAAGCAATGGCGGATCAAAAACAGCAGTTGGCTATCCCGTTAGCGAATCAAATCACTACATATACTTTCAGAATCCCACAGGAAACCCTTTTCACCTATAATGCAAGAGCGAAAAACCAGTCCGTGATGGATAATAATGTATATTCTGGCTACCTGTCTTCAGCTGAACCTCGTTCGGATTCAGAACGGGCTTTTGAAAAATATTGTGAATCAAGCAAATCTGTAAAGTGGCTGTATAAAAACGGTGACAAAGGAAGCGAATACTTCTCTATCGTTTATACAGACAATTCAGGCAAACTCAAATCGTTTTATCCCGATTACATTGTTGGCTTGGAGAATGGTGAGACATGGATTATCGAAACCAAAGGCGGATTTGATCGTAGTGGCAAAAGCGAAGACATTGATATCTTCTCTCCAAAAAAGTTCGAAGTACTGAAAGCTTACTTGAAGAAGCACAAATTGCACGGAGGATTTGTCCGTAAAGACAAACAAAACCAAGAACTTTGCATCTGCACGGAGAATTATTCTGATGACATCCAAAGTGCGGACTGGAAACTACTGACAGAAGTGCTGCCATAAAACCATTCTCTACTCTTGTCATAGCTTCCCCATATCTCCCTCTTCACTAACACCGGCGCGTAATCCCGCAGCCGGTGTTTTGCTACCCATATGCCTGTGTCTGTTTTTCCTTTCTTGTTCCCCGGCCACTGCTTACAGCTGCGACCGAAGCCCAACACCTCCTTCTCCCTTCAGCACGGTGACATCCATCCGTACAATCCCTTTCCGACACCACACTCTAACCAAACTGCTCACGGTCTAAGTCTAAGTCCTAAGTCTAAGTTTAAGTCCTAAGTCTTAAGTCCTAAGTCTTAAGTCCTAAAAAAAAGAGGACCCCCTTTCGGAAGTCCTCTCTTCAAATTCGTATTACCGTAAGGTTATCTCAGAATCGTAACCTTGTAGTTGGCAGCGCCCTTGTCGGTGGTCACGTTCACGATGTACGTGCCGGCGGCCACGTTGAGGCCGATGACCTCGTGGGAGCTGCTCACAGAACCCGTGTAAACCAGTCTGCCGTATGCATCCAGGATGCGGACATTCTCGATGTTCATACCCTCGTTGTTGAGGATGTGGACATTCTGATGCTCAGCATAAACTTGGACATGGCTCTTCACGAAATCTTCAATACCGGAAATATCAAGCGTGTTGTCGGTCTTGAAGGTGACGAGGTTGGACCAGTCACTGTGGTTGTTGGCGGCGCAGTTGGCGCGGACTTGCCACAGATACGTGGTGTTCGGGGTGAGGTTCGTGAGGAGGTAGCTGTTGCCAGAAACGTTGGAAACAGAGGTCAGGGTGCCGGTCGGGGTCTTGTACTGGATATCGAAGGAAGTTGCAGTAGGATGAGACCAGTGCAGCTCAGCAGAAGTGCTGTCGATATGGCTGGTGTACATGAACGTCGGAACCTCGCACTCAGCCAGCTTGAAGGTGACATTGATGGTGTGGTTGGCCACCACGTTGGTGAAGGTGTAAGCCGTCAGAGCGCCGAAGCTCATGCCGTCCACCGTCACATTGTCAACCACGTAACCGTTGGCCGGGTTGAAGGCGTAAGCCTGCGTAGCACCGTGGTTCACCGTGGTGTTGCCGTTCGGCGAAATCGTACCGTTGGCACCGGCGGAAGCGGTGATCGTGTAGGTCTTGATTGCCATCGTAGCCGTGATGGTCTGGTTGGCGTTGATAGCCGGGAAGGTGTAGGTGTAAACACCGTTCACATTCGTGGCGCTGGAAATCACGTTGGAACCGTTCACCGTGATGGCGGTGACATTGTATCCCGGATTCGGGGTGATCACGAAGGCAGGCGTAGCACCGAACATGACGGTGGTCGTGCCAGGAGTGATGTGACCGTTAGCGGGTTGATTCACCGTAACCGTGTACTCGTTAGCCTCGAACGCGGCATAGATGGTGTGGTTGGCAGTCACGCCGGAGAACGTGTAGGTGGTCACTGCGCCCACAGAAGCGCCGTCCACGAACACATCGCTCACATGATAGCCGTTGTTGGCAGCGATTGTGTAAGTCTGGTTGCCGTTGTAAGCCATGTTGGTGACACCAGCAGGAGTGATCGTACCACCGTTACCGGCAGTAGCCGTGATGGCGAAGTGAGCGGCGGCGAAGGTGGCGGCGATGGTATGGTCAGCCGTCAGAGCCGTGAAGGTGTAGGTAGGAACTGCACCCACAGAAGCGCCGTCAACCGTCACATCGCTGATCACATAACCCTCGGCGGGCGTGATGGCGAAGGTCGGAGTAGCACCGTAACCATAGTTGGCCGTACCAGGAGTGATCGTACCGTTGGCACCGGCGTTCACCGTGATAGTGTAAGACGTCAGGGCGAAGGTGGCGCTGATGGTGTGGTTATCCTCAATGTTGGCGAAGGTGTAGGTGGTGGCAGTCAAAGCGTCAGCTTGCGTGTAGCTGGTGGTCTCACCGTCAACCGTGATGCCGGAGATGTAATAACCAGGAGCAGCCGTGATGTTATACACTGCATTCTGATGGTAGAGATACGTGGAGACACCGGCAGGAGAAATCGTACCGTGTGCACCGGCAGTAGCGGCAATCGTGTAAGAGCTGTGCACGAACGTGGCCACGTAGTCGTAGTTGCTCGTGATGTTGGTCAGCGTGTCGGTGAAGGTTGCCATAGGATCAGCCACAGGCAGGTTGACACCGTTGCGGGTCACGCTGGCAATGCTGTAACCGGTAGCCGGTGTAGCGGCGAAAGCATAGGTGAAGGCAGGCGTGTAGTCGAACTCAACACCAGGAGTCACCGTGCCGTTGCCGTAACCAGTGGTCGTGATGACATAGTGATTGGGGGCGAAGATCACCTCAACAGTGTGGTCACCGAACAGGTGCTCGAAGGAGTAGATGTCGATGATGCTGTGCTCAACACCGTCGATGATGATGCTGGCCACATGATAACCAGGAGCAGGCGTGATGGTGCTCAACAGGTCGGTGTAACCACCCATCGTAACCGTATAGACAGCCGGAAGGGTCGTGTTGCCATCCACCACAAACGTGTTGTTGATGGTACCTTCGCCAGCGAGCACGGTGTAGGTAATCGTGGTGCTGTCGAGACCGGCAAGCACATAAACATCCTTGTCTTCCCAGATGTTGTTGATCGTCAGTTGATACTGATTTTCGTTGAGGGCAACGACGTCGGAAGTGACATCCATGCCGTTAACCGTCACATACATGAGGTGATAGTGAGGATCCATCGTGATGACACCGGTGTGGGAGCCGCCGTGAGCAACAACTTCGTGGTTCGGGGTGTAGGTAGCACCAGGAGCGTTGTCGTTGTAAGGCGTCACGTAGAAGTTGCCAACCGTGGCATCCACCACATAGCTGTTGGAGGTGAAGGTCACATAGATATTGTCACCATTGTTCGGCGTGAAGGTGTAGTATTGGACAGAAGCGTTGTTCTGGTTCTCGCCCATCACCTGGATCATGTTCTTGTAGATAGCAAGCACGTGATAACCGGTGTTCGGGAGGATGGTGAGTGTGTAAGGTTCACCAGCAGGAGCCTCGATGGCGCCTTCCGGAACGATGCTACCGTTTTCAGCAGCGTAAGCCGTGAAGTGGACGGTCGGGAGGATAGAGAAGCCGTTGATGTGGAAACCGGCGGTACCGGCAACGCTGGAAGCGTGGAAGCCGAAGTAGTAAACGCCGCTCTCCGTGACCTCAATCGTGGTGTGAGCCGTCACATAGTTCGTGTTGGAGAACTGGTGGGAAGCCACCTCGTTGTTCATCACATAGTTGTCACCAACTTTCTTGCCGAAATAGACACCGAACTCTTCCGTCATGGTCGGGTCGATAGCGTTGTAGCTGTAGGACACGTCATAACGGCCAGCGGGCACATACAGACAAGAGGTCATCAACCAGTCGTTGGCGGGCATTGCGTCGTTGTAGGTGTAAGTGGCAACACCGTTAGCAATGGTGAAGGTGACATCGTCGTTGTTCATGTCGCGGACGAACCAACCATCGTTGATCTCACCGGCGTTGAAGGTCTCCACGAACGGGAGATTCTGGGCCTCAATCACATTGATCGGGTCGGTGGAGAGGATGTTGTTGCTGGCGTCGCGATCACCATTGGTGGCAACCCAAGCGGTAAGGATGTTGGCCGGATCGGTCATCGTGACCGGGGTGTTGAACGTGTAGGTGTAAACACCGCCGATAGCGAGAGGCGTAGGCATTGTCACAGACTCGTGCACAACAGCACCGCCATTGACACAGTAGTAAGCTTCGAAAGCCGTGAGCGTCGTGTCACCGACGTTCTTCACATCGATCGTGACATCAACACCGCTCAGTTCACAAGCGTTGGGAATGTTGTGGATAGCATCCAGTTTCATATCCTCAGCAGGACCGCAGATACCGAAAATGACATCCGGTTTGTAAGTACGACGGGTACCGGTCTGGTTGGTCCAGGTCTGGGAGTCATTCTGCCAAGACATGCCCTGATAACCCGTGGTGTTCGTCAAGTAGAACTTGAAGGCACTGCCATCATAAGCACCGTTGTTGTCTCTCACGGCGATCACCAAGTTGTCAGTACCGTTGTAGTTGAAGGACTGATCCAAAACAAATTCGTTCCAGCCTTGGTGCGTACAGTTCAGCGAACCGGTGTAAACCAGCTGCAAGCCCGTGGTCACCCAGTCGGAAGTGGTGCTGAAAGCAGCCTTGTCGGTATGACCCATGTAGATTTCCACATTGTTCTTCTTGGTCATAGCCGCGGTATGAGCGTAGTTGAAGGAGATCTTGTTGATCAAGCCGACACCCACCTCATTGGGAGTGTAAATCTGCTGCGTGTAAGTATTGCCATAGTAATTGTTGACAGGCATGTAGTATTCAGTGCGGGATTGAGAACCGAACTGACGGGAACCGCAAGCAACAGAAGAAACGGTCGGGAAGAACATCACCTCATTGCTGTAGGTGTTATTGATGTCACAAACAGCCTTCACGCGGGCGAAATAGGTGGTGTTGGGAGTCAAGCCGGTCAACGTGATCGTCGTAGCCGTAACAGTCGTCGTAGCCCAAATATCAGCGGTGCTGGTCTTGTAGGAAACCTCGTAAGTCACAGCAGGATCGCCGGTCCAGGAGAGCGTGGCGGTAGTCTCTGCGACAGCATCCAGAACCATGTTGGTGGGAGCCACACAAGCGACAGCGTCGCCGCAGTCGGTGGTGAAGTTGAAGGTCTGGTCGGGAGCATCGCCGAAATCATCGAGTTCGGAACCGTCGAAATTCCAAACGACATTGCCTTCGGGATCATAGACGGTCATACCCGTCTCGCTTGCCCAGTAGTCAGGATGCACGAGGATCGTCGTGGCAGTGGAGTCGCACAAGTTGACCGTGAAGGTGGCCGTAGAGCCTTCATCCATGGTCAGCGTGGCAACCGTGGCATTGTCTTGGATGACTTCCACAGAACCGATCACAGTACCGTAAGAGGAACCGCCCCAACCGTCGCCGTAGCTGTCGGTCAGCACGAAGGTATAGTCGCAAGATCTCTCGCATCCAGCAGGCTCGACGCTGCAGTCAGGCGTGACCGCAAAGTTACCAGTGCCGTCACTACCGTTATGAGACCAGATGACATTGCCGTCGGGATCTTTCAAGATCAAGGAATTCTCAGTGGCATAGCTGCCAGGCACGTATGTGAAGGAAGCCGCAACACCGCTGCACAAGTTGAGCGTGAACGTTGCGTCAAAACCATCGTCGATAGTGTAAGAATCGCTGGAAACACCCACTTGCGTTACGATTACAGATCCACCATTCCAACCGTCGCCGTAGCTGTCGTCCATCACAAGCGTGTAGGCGCATGTGGTCGTGCACTCAACAGGAGCCTGGCCGCAGTTGGGCGTGAAGGTTTGGTTGAGATTGCCGGCACCACCGCTGTGGGAAACGACGGCAAAATTGTTGTCATCCTTCAACTGGAAGGAGTTTTCAGTAGGATAAGAACCTTGAGTGTATTCAATGACAGCAGCGATGCCCTTGCACAGCGTAACCGTATAGGTTGCACTATAGCCGTCGTCAATGGTGTAGGTACCCACAGTTTGGCCATTCTGGGAAATGGTCACCACACCGCCGTTCCAGCCGTCACCGAAGGTGTCGTCCAAAACAAGCGTAAAGGTACACTGATCCGTGCAGCTCGGAGCGGTCTCGAAGGTGTAAGGTCCAACCCAGATGCTCTCGTCGTTGGCGCCGCAGACAGATTTCACATAGACATCGTAGGAGGTGTCGTCGTTAAGACCATTGATAGTGTAGGTATTCGTGGTGGCATTCGCCACAGTGCCGGTGCCGAGGGCAAATCCGGACACACCGTATTGAACTTGCCAAGAAGAGACTGCGTTATCGGCAATCCAGTTGATGACAGCGCTTTCCGTGGTCACGTCAGAAGCGGCGACGCCCATAGGAGCGGGACAGCTCTGCGGGATGAAGACGGTGAAGTCATCCATGTTCCAAGAAGTGTTGGAAGCAGCGGAAGTGAAGCGGATGGCGATACGAGCATTTGTGAGGGTCACGCCCGGGAAGGAGAACGGACCGTAGAGCATAGCGTTGGCGCGGCCGAAGCTGCCTTGCTGAGGCTCAACCGTCTGCACAGCCACGAAGGTGGTGGCGTCAGCCGGATCGGTGATGTAACCCACCTCAACGGTACCAGGAGTCTGGTTCCAAAGACGAGCGTAATAGGTCATCTGCAGATCCTCCAACGGATTGGTGAATGCGGGCAGCGCGACCATGACCGTTTGGTTGGTGCTGGCCTTCATCTCCAGTGAGTTGGCACCGGAATGAGAAGCAGCTGCATAGTTACAATAAACGAACGGGGAGCTTGAAACTTTCATCGGAGTTTTCCAGCAAATGTCGAGCGGTTTCTCGCCGCTGCCGGTGTAACCCTCGAAATCTTCCGTCCACGGGGTGGTCTCCGTGATGGTCAGCGGAGCGCACTCGGTGGTGAAAGTATAGGCATTGGACCATGCGCCGAGGTAACCGCCGCAGTTGGCCTTGACATACACATCGTAAGCCGTCTGCTCGTCCAAGCCGATGATATTCACCGAGTTGGTGTTGGTGGTCACCTGCGTGCCTTCGCCGAGAGTGAAGCCGGCCTCGCCGAATTCAACCGTCCAGGAAGTGCCTTCGCCGGCATTCCACGTCAAAGCGGCACCATTGTGAGAAATGGCGGTCGTGTGGATGTTCGTAGGAACAGCGCAGTAAACAGGTCTTACGAAAGTGGTGGACACCCATTCGCTGGTCTCGTTCTCACCACAGAGAGATCTCACGCGCACATCGTAGGAGGCGCCTTCGGTCAGACCGTTGATGATGAGGGAGGTGACGTTGGTCACTACCGTAGAGTTCCAGAGGTTGGTGCCGGCGGCAGCATACTGCACTTCGTAGCTGGTCACGTCAGGAACGCCCACCCACGTCACAACCGTGTTGGCGGTGTGGTGTTGGACATCCAAAGTAGTCGGAGCCGGGCAATCAGCCACAGTGGTGAAAGACATAGCGTCTTCAGCGCTCGTGCCGATAGTGCCGCAATCTGCCACCACGCGAACCACATAGTTCGTGTTTTGGACAAGATCCGTCAGCGTGTAGGTGTTCTCCGTAACATTGACAGTGGTCCACTGGTCGGCGTCAGCTTTCTTGTAGCTCAGCTTCCAAGCGGTGGCGTTGCCAGCTTCCCAGTTGACGACGGCGCTGTTGGTGGTGATGTGATTCACGAGCAGACCCTCGGGAGCATCACAATGGGTGTCTTCGCAAACATAACCCAGATAGTCAACCTTCATGTTCGGCAAGTTGGCCGCTCTTGTACCGGTGGCGGAACCAGGATGTGAAGCATAATTCTCGGGAGAGCTGTCGCTTCTTCTGTACAACACACTGTTGGTGACAGACGTGTAACGATAGTTCAGAGACTTGTAAGCATCAGCGGTACGAGACGTCACAACCACGAGGTTGTCTTCACCATTATAATAATAAGGAGTGGATAAGGTGAAGGTTTCCCAACCGACGGTGCTACCCACGGTGCCGTTAGTGGACTCATAAACCAACGTCAGGTCTTCCATGGGAACCCAGTCTGAGGTGCTCTCGTTGATGGCAGAAGACTTCGTGCCGAGATAAATCTTCAAAGTCGAGTAATTGTGGGTGTTGCTGGTGCCCACATACCAAGACAGAGAGTTGATGTAACCGGCGGACGGGAATTCAGTCTTCGGGTAAACCATCTGCGTCCAAGAGTTCTTATAGTAAGCGTTCATCGGAGTGGTGGAGCTTGTGGAAGTACCAGTACCGATGGTGAGTTCTGCCGGAACAGAAGTCAGGGCAATACAAGGAACATAGAACTGGGCGTTCGTCCAAGCGCTGGAGCCGTTGCTGCCGCACTCGCATCTCACGCGCACGTCGTACGTGACCTCAGTGGAGAGGTTGTTCAGCGTGACGGTGGTGGCGGTAGCGTTCACGGTCTGCCAAGCGTCGCTGTTAGCGTCCTTGTACTCCAAAGTCCAAGCGTTCTGGCCTGCAGGGGCGTTCCAGGTGATCACTGCGGTTTGGCCGTTGACCGTGGCAGCGATGTCGGAAACCTGCGTGCAGGTGGAATTCATCGTGATGTTGTCGATAGCGGCAGGCTGTTGGGAACCGCCGGTATTGTTGTTATGCCAGGTGAAGACGATGTATTTCTCGCCAGCATAGGAAGAGGGGATCAGCACCGTCTTGTTGCCGAACTCGCTCACATTGAAAATGCGGGTCAGGGAGTTCGCAGGAATGGTGCCGGCCACGGGAGCCTCGTCCATAACCGTGATTTGCAGATAGTCGTTGGCGTCGCCCATGCTTCTGACGTCGAAGGACAGCAGCACATCGGAGTTCGGCAGATTGACTTTCTTATAAGCGTGCACGGTCGAAGTGGCGGATACATTATATTTATTAGTAACGCCGTTGGAAGAGGAGATGTACAGTTTGTTGTTGTCAAAGCCTTGCGCGGTGCCGATGTACCATTTATTGGTTTCCTCGCCGTTCACGAGCGTCCAGGCGTAAGCGCTGCCATCGTCGAAGTTAGCTGCGACAGGCATATCGCTGGTGATGATGTCGTTGATATTACGCGGGAAAATCTGCACTTCATTGTTGTAGATCGTCACAAAACCGATCACCGTGGCTTGGTCGCCGGCGGCGAAGGTCTTGCTGACCGTCTTGAAGCCGTTGCGCACCACGATGGTGCTGCCGTTCTGTGTGAAGTTGACTTTCGTGGAAGAGCTCGTGTTGAAAGAGCCGGCGGCAAATTCGCCGTTCTCCACCATCACGAGTTGGGAAACGTAATCCTGCGGGTTAGCCAGCAGCTCAGCGGCGGTGACCACCATCGGAGCGACGGCTTCGCCAGCCACACCTGCAGCGGCGTCCGCCACGGGCACGAGTTCGGCAAGACCGTTGTAAATGCTACGGGTACCGACAATACCGCCGGAGATCACATCGCCATTGTTGTATTCGTTGGTGATGACGGGAACGTAGTTGTCGTAAATCAACAGACCGCCGGTAGCGTCTTTGACGTACACGTAGCGGCCGTTACGGTAAACGTAAGTCACATCGCCGGTGATCTTGAACAGGTCAGCGTTTTCAGCTGCATAGAAAGCGGCGATATTGTTGAGGAACACGGGGAAAGAGTATTGCGCGGTGGCCACAGCGCTGGTATCCTCGCCGAGGATGGCGCAAGCGGCAACTTCAGCAGTGGCGCTGATGGTGAAGGGAGCATTGTAGAGCACGGGAGCCGCGCCATTGATGGAGTAGTAGATGTTGGCGCCGGCGGTCTCACAGGTAAGGGAGATCGTCTGCTCGGTGTAGTAGTTGCCGGAAGGAACAGAGAACGTGGGTGCAAGCACAGCAGGGGGAACCGCATTACCATAGGTAACAATGATGGAGAGGATACGGAGCTGCGTGTTGTCCGCACCTGTCACCGCGTTGCAGAACGTGAGCGAGGAGGTTGCGTGCAATCCGGTAAAAGTATAGATCGTACCGTTAGCTTCGGAGGTCTCCACTGCGCCGCCGTCAACCGAAAGACCGACGGTCGGGGCATAGTTGGCGCCTGTCGCAATGATGGAGAGACCGGTGATTTCATAGCCGGCCTGCGGCACCAAGGTCATGGAATTGCCATTGCCATCCTGTTTGTGGCCGTAGAAACGCGCCGCAGGCGGGATGGAGGTGGAGTAGAAGGTGGGAGCAGTACCTGCCGCGTTTTGGGCGCAGGTAAAGCTGATGACACTGTTGATGTCACCACCCGTGATAACCTGAGCGTTGGCATATCCTTGATCCGAGAAGACAAACGTCACCTCATCGGCAAAGACATTGCCGACCGCCATCAGCACTATCAGCATGAGGGCGGCAAAGCGCTTGACCTGTTTGGTCAGCCTCTTTAAAATGTAAGCTTTTCTCATAGTTTGTAAATTTTATGAATAATAATTAATTTTAGTTTCTACTTGATTCTATTCGTTTTTATATACTTTTCACACAATATACAATATCTAATATACCAAGCCGCAAAGATACTCTTTTTTTAATATGGTCGGACATAAATTTTTTTTTTCATGAAAAAGCGCCGCCCAACCCTCCCCATAAACCCTAAACTCTAAACTCTAAACTTCTAAACAAAAAAAGTGTATCTTTGCCCCCGTATAAAAAAGCAAACTTAAACCCAATAAAATATCGATAAGTATGAAAGACAACATCACGATGAGCTTGAACCCGCTCGTGAATTATTTCAAGAAAAGTCCGAAGGAATTCACCAAGGCGGACATGATCAAGTATGTGGAAGAGAACAACATCCCGATGGTGAACTTCCACTATGTGGCCGGTGACGGGCGCATCAAGACCCTCGGTTTCGTGCTGCACAGCCGCGAGTATCTCGAGCAGATCCTCTCCAACGGCGAGCGCGTTGACGGTTCCAACATCTTCCCGGCCTTCATCCACGCCGGCTCCAGCGACCTTTACGTGATCCCGCGCTTCTCCACCGCGTTCCTCAACCCGTTCACCGAAATCCCCACCCTCTCCTTCCTCTGCTCCTACTACAACAACGAGGGCAAACCGTTGGAGAACTCCCCGGAATACATCCTGCGCAAGGCCGCCAAGTCGTTCACCGAAGTCACCGGCAACTACTTCCAGGCCATGGGCGAGCTGGAATACTACGTCATCGGCGATGAGGACGACCTGTTCACCATCCCCGACCAGAAAGGCTACCACGAGTCCTCCCCGTTCACCAAGTTCGAGCATTTCCGCGCCGAGTGCATGCTCAACATCGCCAAGATGGGCGGCCTGATCAAATACGGCCACTCCGAGGTGGGCAACTTCCGCCAGGACGGCAAGATCTACGAACAGAATGAGATCGAATTCCTGGTCAATCCGGTAGAGACGGCTGCCGACCAGTTACTGATGGCCAAGTGGATTCTCCGCACGCTGGCCTACCAATACGGCCTCGATGTCACCTTCGCTCCGAAGATCACCGTGGGCAAGGCGGGCAGCGGCCTGCACTTCCATACCCGCATCATGAAGGGCGACCAGTCGATGATGATCGAGAACGGCCGCCTCTCCGACCTGGCCCGCAAGGCTAACGCCGGCTACATGAAATGCGCCGCCGGCCTCACCGCCTTAGGCAATACCAACCCGACCTCTTACTTCCGCCTCGTGCCGCACCAGGAGGCGCCCACCAGCATCTGCTGGGGCGACCGCAACCGCTCGGTGCTGGTCCGCGTGCCGCTCGGCTGGACGGGCAGCAACGACATGGTGGCCCTGGCCAACCCGCTCGAGGCCGGTGAAAAATATGCTGCGCCGAGCAAGCAGACCGTCGAGATGCGTTCGCCGGACGGCAGCGCCGACATCTACAACATGATGGCCGGCCTGGTCAACGCCGCCCGCATCGGCATCAACATGCCGGATGCCCTCCAGGTAGCGGAGGAGACCTATGTCGATGTGAACATCCACGCCAAGGGCAACGAAGCGAAACTTCATTCCCTGAAGCAGTTGCCGGCATCCTGCTATGAATCGGCCCTGATGCTCGAGCGCAGCCGCGCCCTCTTCGAGGACGGCGGCGTCTTCAGCCCCGCCCTGATTGACGGCACCATCGCCAAGCTCAAGGCGTACGACGACCAGCGCATCCGCGAGCAGGTGGAGCGCCATCCCGCCCTGATGGGAGAACTCGTCAACAAGTACTACCACTGCGGTTAAACCCCTGAACCATGGACGGCTCCATTATCGTAACCTACCGCTGCCCGATGCACTGCAAGATGTGCAACATCTGGGCGAATCCGACGAACCCCGCAGAGGAGTTCGAACCTTCGCTGCTCGAAAAGCTGCCCCGGATGCACTCGGTCAACATCACCGGCGGCGAGCCGTTCATCCGGGAAGATATCGAAGAGATCGTCAAGATCCTCCGCACCAAGACGGACCGCATTGTCTTCTCCACCAGCGGCTGGTTCAGCGACCGGATCCTCGCCCTCGCGAAGAAGTACCCCGACCTGGGGTTCCGCATCAGCATCGAGGGGCTCAGCGTGAAGAACGACGAGCTCCGCGGCCGGCAGGGCGGATTCGACAAGGGGCTGCGCACCCTGCTGGAACTGAGGCGGATGGGTGTCAAGGACATCGGATTCGGCATCACGGTGTCGAACAACAATTCCGGCGATATGCTGGACCTCTACGAACTGAACAAGAACCTGAAGATGGAGTTCGCCACCGCGAGCTTCCACAATTCGTTCTACTTTCACAAATACGACAACCAGGTGACCAACCTGGACGAGGTCTGCGCCAACTTCGACGAACTGATCCAGCGGCTGATGAAGGAGAACAACCCCAAGTCGTGGTTCCGCGCCTTCTTCAACCTCGGCCTCATCAATTATGTCCGCGGCGGCCGCCGGATGCTTCCGTGCGAGGCCGGCAGCGAGAACTTCTTCCTCGATC